>JAESFG010000290.1_pt1 | contig 98875 bp, 72 predicted proteins | sample 9269371 | NCBI WGS metagenome assembly JAESFG01 (sample SAMN14506227, study PRJNA617093) | algae metagenome | isolation source: Aetokthonos hydrillicola CCALA 1050 (B3-Florida) and co-occurring... | place: USA: South Carolina | collected 2013-01-01
GAGTAACTTAAAAAATGCCATTAGAGATATTCTAGGAAAATTTGGTACTCAATACCAAATCCAATTTACCATCAATTATTGACGGTTATTTTTGTCCTTGTACTTAACAACAGCAAAAAGTATCAATTTATTGAAAATCTTAGTAAAAAATCTCCAATAAATCAACTGTTTTTTGCAGACTTTCATATTATTTCTCACCTTTGTATATGGAAAACTATAGTAACAAAATCACAATTACGGGTGACCTTGGCAGCGGCAAAAGTTCTGTAGGAAAGTTGCTGGCTCCTAAGCTTAACTTCAAGCTCACATCCGTCGGGATGATTCAACGGGAAATAGCTACCCGTTACGGACTTTCCACTCTCGAACTCAATCGCCTTTCTGAACTCAATCCGGACATAGACAAAGAAATTGATGCTGTGTATGAAAGCATTCAACGCAGTCTGGATGGTTATATTATTGATGCCCGTCTGGCGTGGCATTTTGTACCATTTTCGCTCAAAATTTATCTGCAAACAGATTCTGAAATTGCTGCCAAACGCATTTTTTCGGATGAAACACGCAGGAATGAAAAATATTCAGATATTAGTCAGGCTCTTGCCGACCTTAAAGCCCGTAAAGAAAGCGAAAATCGTCGTTTTTTAAGGGAATATGGCATTGATTGCTCTGATTTGGATAATTTTGATATTCTGATAGATACTTCTTATTCTCCGCCGGAAGTCATAGCTGATTTGATTGTTTATCTCTATAAACGTTATGAACAAGGATTAGCTAATCCTAAACGCTGGATTTCTTCAAAACACCCTAAGGTGGTTAAATTACTTCAGGAAACAGATTTTGCAGAAGAAATGCCATCAAAATTATCCAAAGACGGTAATTTTTATCATATATTTAATAATGAAAATCCTATTGTGCTGCCAGGCTTGATTCCGGTTGAGGTAGTGCATTAATAGTAAAAAGCTGCGAAACTGAGATGTCAATTGTAAATGAAGTGCAGGAAAAAGGCTTTGCAATCGTTGAAAATATATTTTCAGAGGCAGAAACAGACCAGATTATTCATAAAACAGAGGCTCTGAAGAGTGAAAAGTGGAATTTCAGAAAAAAAGAAGACTTATTTGCAATTCGGCATTTTCTGAAAGAAAGTGAAGAAATCCGGAAGTTGGTTCTCACCGAGAAAGTTCAGGCTATTTTGCAACAGTTTGCCAGTAATTATCAGCTTGTCAAGTCTATTTATTTTGATAAGCCACCCAAAGCCAACTGGACAGTAAACTGGCATCAGGATTTGACGATTTCAGTTACCGAAAAAAAGGAAATGACTGATTTTAAAAACTGGTTGCCAAAAGATGACTATTTTTCAGTACAGCCTTCTGATGAGTTTTTGAAAAATATGCTAACCTTTCGAATACATTTAGATAACTGTACAAAAGAAAATGGAGCTTTAAGAGTAATTGAAGGTAGTCACAGTCAGGTTTTAAATATAAAAGAGGTTTCACAGAATTTTTTTGAAAAAGAAACAGTTTGTGAAGTAAAAAAGGGTGGAATACTGATAATAAAGCCTTTGCTCTGGCACAGTTCACGCCGGGCAGAAAATAATGCCAGTCGCAGGGTTGTACATCTGGAATTTAGCAGTTTGCCCTTGCCCTATTCGTTAGATTGGAATGAAAGTGCCTATATATAACAGATACATGCTGACAGGATTTTTAAATTTAACATCATAAAACTATGGTAGAAACCATGCAATTTCCGGTTAAAACTGCCGGAACACTTCGTTATCAAACATTTGATTTTTCAAATATTGCTTTTGGAAAAGTATGTGCCGACCACATGCTGGTTGCAGATTATAAAGACGGGCAATGGCAGGATGTGAGAATTGTGCCCTATGGTGATATTTCATTTGAGCCATCGCTGGCAGCTCTTCACTATGGGCAGTCTATTTTTGAAGGCATGAAAGCATATAAAGATATAAACGGAGGTATTAATATTTTTCGTCCTTACGAAAACTGGCAACGTTTTAATGTCTCTGCCGAAAGAATGTGTATGCCTGCTGTGCCCGAAGAAATTTTTGTAGGAGGTTTGGCACAATTGATAGCTTTGGATAAAAACTGGGTTCCTGACAAATATGGAGACTCACTCTATATACGTCCTTTTATGTTTGCTACTGATGAGTTTTTGGGAGTTCGTCCGTCACAGACTTATACTTTTATGATTATTACAGCACCTGCGGGGTCTTATTATGCCGAGCCGGTAAGAGTAAAAGTAGAAACACACTATACCCGTGCTGCTGAAGGCGGAACAGGCTTTGCCAAATGTGGAGGAAACTATGGTGGTGCTTTATACCCAAGTTTGCTTGCCCAGAAACAAGGCTATCATCAGTTGCTCTGGACAGATGCCAAAACCCATGAATATTTTGAGGAGTCCGGCACTATGAATGCCATGTTTTTGATTGATAATGTGCTGGTTACACCTGCTACTTCTGATAGTATCCTAAAGGGAATTACCCGTAAAAGTGTAATTCAGCTTGCTCTAGATTTTGGAATGAAAGTAGAAGAACGTAAAGTATCAGTTAAAGAGGTAATTGAAGCAGTGAAAAAGGGAACATTACAGGAGGCTTTTGGTGTGGGAACAGCAGCTACTATTGCTCCAATAGCAGTAATCAGCTATGAAGGTGTTGATTATCAGTTGCCAGATACCCGTACTTTTGCCCCCAAAGTGCTTGAAAGTCTTAATGATATCAAACACGGTAAAACTGCTGATATTCACGGCTGGAATTATAAAGCCTGAGCAAAATTATAGTAGTAATAAAAAGAAAGCCCTGCAAAACTATTTTTGCAGGGCTTTCTTTTTATTTGATAGTCAATACTTTAAACTCAGTACGGCGGTTCATTTGGTGTTCAGCTTCTGTGCAGTTTACCCCGTCTGTACAATTATTTATCGGTAAAGACTCACCATATCCGTTTGCCTGCACTCTTTCAGGCTCTATTCCTCTTGAAATCAGGTATGCTATTGCTGTTTTTGCCCTGTTTTCAGAAAGTGCTTTGTTTGCGTCTGCTGAACCCCGTGAATCTGTATGAGAACGCAGTTCAATGGTCATTTTTGGATATTTTTTCATAGTTGCCACCAGTTTGTCTAGCTCACGGGCAGCATCAGGTCGTATGTAGGATTGGTTGAGGTCATAATATACATTTTTTACCTCTACCACATCGCCTGCACACAAAAGTCCAATGTCATTAATAAAATCCTGAGGGGGTTTTTGTCCGGCAATGTTACGTTTGGCAGTATTGGTTCCGCAATCGTCTTTAGTAGCTGTAATGGCATAACTTGTACAACCTTTCGGAATCCTAAAATAATATTGTCCATCATTGGCAGTTGTCATTTCAAGGGTTTTGCCCGAAGTCTGGTCTAAAAATTTCACTTTTACGCCAGACATAGATTGTCTGCTGCTTTCTTCAAATATTCTGCCGCTTGCCACAAAACCATCTTCCCGCAAAGGGTCATTGTCTTTACATTGATACGTAGTGATATTAGTATTTCCCAAAAAAACATAAAACTCTGTTCGACGGTTGCGTTGTTGCTCATTTTCAGGGCAATACACCCCTTCTGCACATTGATTTATCAGACTGTCTTCTCCATGAAAACGCATAGTCAGCCGATTGGTAGTTATTCCTTTTTTCAGCAAGTAATCAATTACAGATTTTGAGCGATTATGTGACAAAACTGTGTTGTAGTTACTACTTCCCCGTGCATCTGTATGTGATGATACATCCAGTTTCATGTCTGGATTTTCGGTCATCATTTTAAAGATTTTATCTAAAGTAATCTGAGCATCTGGGCGAATGTTGGTTTTGTCAAGGTCGTAATAAATGTTTTCTACAAAAAACTTGCGTTTCAGCTTGTCGCAGTCGTTGGGTGGAGACATATACAAATGAGAAATCAGGGTTTCTGACTTGGTTTTGCCTTTTGTAGAAACTTTATCAACATTCGTTTTATTACCATCTTTACTTCCAACTACTTCATAACGGCTATTAGGTGATAAATCAAAATGAAATCTGCCATACAAATCTGAAATGGTAGTTCGCAGTTCACCTGTATCCAAGTTTTTGAGTGTTACAGTATCTCTGGGAATTGGCTCTTTAGATACCCTGTCTGTTACAGTTCCATCCAAAGCAAAGAAAGGATTCCGGTCTAAATATATTTTAATAAAAATTTTACCAGACTTTTTATTTCGGGTAGAAAAGCCGGCAATTTGTGTGGTATAGCCGTTGTGTGTAACAGTCACCTCATAATCTGTACCGGTTTGTATGGCATCAAAATTAAAAGTACCTTCTCTGGGGGTAATTTTTATCCCTTTTTTGCCCCCATTTAAAATTCTGAGTTCTACATTAGCTCCTTCTATTGGTGACTCAGAACCTACCAATACTACAATTCCTTCAAGAGTAATAACCTGAGGTTCGTATACAAAACGATAAATGTCATCGTCATAAATGCTTCGGCGACGGTTGGAAGAAAAAAATCCTGATTGACGCTCTGTGTTACATATTAAGCCAAAATCATCGCCATAGCTATTGACCGGAGCCCCCATATTGACCGGAGTAGAGAAATTATTGTATTGGTATTTTGCAAAAAAAATATCAAGTCCACCCAATCCAGGCCACCCATCTGAGGCGAAATAAAGACTGCCCTGTATATCAACAAATGGAAACATCTCATTGCCTTCCGTATTCAAATTTGTAAGATTTACAGGTTTTGACCAGCTTCCATCGGTCAAAGAAGCTACATATATATCAGTTCCTCCTTTACCGCAAGGCATATCAGAGATAAAATATAGTTTTTTGCCGTCTGCTGTTAGTGCCGGATGCCCTACCGAATAATTATCCGAGTTGAAAGGCATCTCTTTTATATTCGTCCAGATACCATTTACCTTTTGGGCAGTGTACATTTTTAGTTTGTTAATACCTTCTTTACTTTTCCCGTATTTGCCTTCGTTGTAGTTATTGCGGGTAAAAATCATGCTTTCGCCATTGTTAAAAAATGCAACCGGACCCTCATGATATTTGGTATTGAGGGCAGTGCTGAAAGGATGAATATTTTTACTGAGATTTTCATTAAATAAAGAATCCAGAACAAACGATTTACCATAGTAGCCCAGTGTAGGTACGTCATTGGGAGTAGTGCGGGTATCGTCATAATTTCCACTTTTAATTTTGCGATTGCCTGTTAAATTTTTTCCGGTATTTTCTTTTTGAACCTGATAGAGATTTTTGATTCGAGACGTATCATCAGCTACATACAAATTCAGAAAAGGAGTACCATTCCAGCTATAAGCTTTAGGAACGGATGTAGAATTGACACGATTGGAAATAAAAACCAAGCTTTTGCCATAATATGTCGGACTAAAATCGGATTGTGCTGAATTGAGGTCAGTGTAATAGACCTTGTAGCTGGCAGAATCAGCAAAAAAAACGGTTAAGTTTTCGTAAGCCTTTGCAAATGTTTTCCCACGAGAGTCACTGACACCAGTTTCGGCATATTGCTGGTAATATTTTTTTGAAAGTTCATATTTGCCATTGGCAGCCAGTGCCTGTGCATAATAAAGCAGGTTTTCTTTATCAGTATTGGCATTTACTAAGTCGCTGTAAATTCTTTCGGCATTTTTGCTGTCTTTTATTTTACGATACGCATCTGCCAGTTTCTGTCGGGCAGCCATATTGCCAGACTCTGTTTTTAGCACCTGTTCATATAATTCTATAGCATTTAGGTAGCTGAGATTCTCGTATTCATGGTCTGCCATTTTCATGAGTTTGCTTTGGGCTGCAATCCACCCGGGCAATCCTAAAAACAACACCAATAGTATAATATTTTTTTTCATGGTTGTATATCAACTGACTTTCAGATGAGTCTGAAAAATCAGAAATATCTGGGTGAAAGCATTTTATCTGTTTTTGAGCCAAACTCATAGCGTAACATTATTTCGTGAGTGCCAGCATTTGATGTTCTCAGGCTAGTCAGGATGAAATCGTAAGCATATCCAAAACGTAGTTGTTTGGTTGCCTGAAACTCAGCCATTATCAAAGCTGCATCGCCTGAACGGTAAGAGGCTCCGATACCTACTACATCTCTCATCCAGACGTTAGCATTGATGTCAAACTGAACAGGAGCTCCTTTTACTACTTTGAGCAGGGCAGAAGGTTTAATTTTGATGGTTTCACTGACAGGCAATACAATACCTGACATCAAGAATAAATGTCGGTACTGAACTGCCCGGTTCGTGGCAGCACTCTGCCGGATGAGGTCATCTAATTTATTTTTGAATAAATGAGGAATTGACAACCCTATGTAGAAATTGTCGGTACTGTAATAAACACCTGTACCCACATTGGGTAAAACCCGACTTACATTGGCTGAAAAAGCTCCGTCATTGTTATTGACAACCCCCACCAAATCTGACCGAAACCAGTAAAAACCTGCCTGTAAACCCATAGCCAGTAACGCTTTATTAGACAAACGCAGGCGATAGGCATAGCTGCCAAAAAGTCCGGTATTTCTGGAAACACCCAGTTTATCATTTACGAGTTGCAAACCTCCGCCAAATTGCTTGTTTTTAAAAGGGGCATCCAGCGAAAAAGTCTGTGTTTGAGGAGCTCCTTCAATCCCAGCCCATTGCCAGCGTCCCAGAGCTGTAGCACTCAGTACCTCCCGACTCCCGGCATAAGCCGGATTTATCGAAAGCATATTAAACATATACTGCGAATACATAGGGTCTTGCTGGGCAAAAACAGGAAATGAAAGCAAAATGAGTAATAATTTTTTCATAAAATAGGATTGAAAATCAGTAATTGAATTTATACCGGTTTAAAAAACAACATGTGTAATAAAGACTTGCCAAGTCTGAACACGCAACACAACTTTTAAATGGGTATTACTTTCTGCAATTTGTAAGTCAATTGCAAAAATTAATGATTCAAATAGTGGCTGATATATTCTCTTTCATCTTTCTCAAATTCTCAGCAGATTCTCTGATTCCTTTCAGGGAGGAAAATGGCCAGAACTTTTTTATATAATTCTCCTGTATATTCATAGCTATCTGTTTAATGTCAGGAAACTCACATATTTTCTACCATCTGAAAGTTTGATGACATAGTAGTAAGTACCATCTGGTAAGTCTTGACCAAAATATATACCTGTGTTACAAGTGCCATTCCAGTCATTTTTATAATTCTCATTTTTATAAACCAGATTGCCCCAACGATTAAAAATTTCCATATTCACACCCAATACTCCCTGTCCCTGCAATATGAAGTTATCGTTTACTCCATCTCCGTTTGGTGAAAACCCTTCCGGAATCACCAAATCAGATTTGGCGATAGTTATCTGAGTAGGAGTGTCCTCACCTGTATCATTAGGTGTCCCATTGTTATTGGGGTCAGGGTTAGTGCCACTTACAGAAACGTCTGTAACATTTCCTGTATTTCCCATTCCTGTACCTGAGGCAACTGCTGAATTACTGAAAATACCCGAGCCCGTAACATTTACTGTAAAAGTAATAGTACCCGAAGCCCCAATAATCAAAGTATTATTAGCAGCCAGCAGACTGGTTTGGGTTTTGCCATCAAAGGTAAGATTAGGAATGAGCCCCCCGGTTGCAGAAATACTTCCGGCTACAATATTAAAGACAGCTCCGGTAAAAGTTTTTGTGAGGTCATCTGTAATCTGTACATTGTTCAAGACCACATTCCCCATATTCATGACTGTAAGAGTATAAGTAATGTGATTACTACCTGTATTAGGCTGAGGTACAGGACTGCTAACTGCTTTGGCAAGCCCGATTACAGGAGTAGGGGTAATGGTTATGTCTGTTGTAACATCTTCACCAGCATCATTAGGTTTGCCATTCCCGTTTGGGTCAGGGTTAGTACCATTTGTGGAAATATCAGTTGTATTCCCAGTATTGCCTGCTCCAGCAGCTAAGGCAGTTACTGAATTTTTAAAAGGTCCGAATGATGTAGTGACAACTATTTTTACTGTAAATGAAATAACCGAAGAATCGGCAAGTCCCATGCTTTGATTGGCTGCCAGTAAATTAATGGCAGAACCAGAGCCTGTAAATCCTGAATTTACAACCAATCCCCTTGTAGCTGTAAGTGTGCCGGAAACCACAGAAAAGGTAGTGGGAGCTGGAAAAACAGCTGCCAGATTTTCTGTAACCTGAATATTATTGAGATTGACATTTCCAAGGTTTTTTACTTTGATTGAATAAGCGATGGTATAGCTGCCATCTTGCTGTATCACCGGACGACCTGCCATTTTAGCTACACCAATTGTTGGCGTAGGTGGTGGAAAGGTAACAGGTGTTGCCCCTGTTTCACTAGGATTATTATCGTTATTCGGGTCAGGGTTGCTTCCATTTGCAGATAAGTCACTTACTACTTTACCATCTGCCATGCTTGTACCTGATATGGAAGCAGCATTATTAAATGGTCCCAGACTACCATTGGTAATTACATTCAGTTTCAGCGTAATGGTTTTAGTTTCACCTATGTTGAGGGTATTTCCGGCAGCCAGCATATTTTTATCAGCTATTCCATTAAAGTTAGGATTGATAGTAAAATCACTGCTAACAGGATTGCCTACAAAAGTAAAAGTAACCGGACTGGTAAAAACTGACGTAAAATCATCGGTGATCTGTACGTTGCTGATATTCACGTTACCATAATTTTTTACTGTAAATGTGTACGTAACACTATAACTGCCATCAGGTTGTATGACAGGAGTAGCTACAGATTTCGCAATACCCATTACAGCATTTGCCGGAAGCAATACTACGGTCGGATTATTATTGTCAGATTCGTCAGGATTGCCATTTCCATCAGGATCTGGATTTGTACCTGTTTGAGATATATCAGACGTTTTACCTGTGTTATTTGCTCCATCAGCCGAGCCTCTCACCGAATTACTAAATGGACCAAATAAGCCATTAGGAACAACATTAACTGTAAATGTGATGGTTTGTTCAGTATTAAGTGCCAGTGTACTGGGATTAGAGCCTGAGCTTACAAGTAATCTGGTATCTGTTTTGCCGTTAAAAGCTGTATTTACAATCAAATTACCGGTAGCAGATACATTTCCAACCAGCGTAATCGTTGCCGGATTTGGAAAAGCAGTAGTAAAATCTTCCGTAACCTGCACTGCTGTTAAATCTACATTACCGAGGTTTTTAACTTTTATGGTATAAGTAATAGTATAACTACCGTTTGGTTGTAATGTTGGAGCAGAAGCCAGTTTGGCAACTCCTATTCGGGGTAAAGGCAGCAATTTTACAGGAGTAGGATTGTTTTCATCGGGTTCTGTCGGGTTTCCGTTTTTATTTGGGTCAGTTTCAATGCCATCATTAGAAATATCTGTAGCTCGGGCTGTACTACCCACATCTTTTCCGGTAGCTACCGAAGTATTTTCAAAAGGACCAAAACTGCCGTTTGGAAAAAGATTAATGGTAAAAGTCAGTATTTTTTTCTCTCCGATATTCAAAGTATTACTTCCTGAAAGAAGATTTTGAAAAGAAGCTCCATCAAATCCTGCAACTCCTGTATTGGTGGTAAGCCCTGCTCCAGCAGGTGGTGTTACGATTTTATAAACAACCGGACCTGGAAATGTACTTGTCAGGTTATTGGTAATCTGTAAAGTATTAAGATTTACATTTCCAAGATTCTCTATGGTAATAGTATAAGTTACGTTATAACTGCCATCAGCTTGTAATACAGGCGTTCCGGCTTGTTCTGAAATACCAATTACCGGATTGGGAGAGAGTTTGATAACAGTAGGCAAGTCATTATCTCCACCATCCGAAGGGTCATTATCATTATCAGGGTCAGGATCATTACCAGCGTTTGAAAAATCAGAGGTTTTGACGTTATTGGTTCCGGTTGCTGAACCCAAAGCACTGTTTAAAAATGGTCCGAATGAGCCATTGGGGACAATATTTACTGTAAAAGAAATAGTAGCTGACTGACCCACTGCCAGCGAATTTCCGGATGCCAGCAATTCAATATTAGCGATTCCATTAAAACTGGTATTAGGAGTAAATCCATTTGTAGTAATGGGAGATCCTGCCAGCGTAAAAGTAACAGGATTAGGAAAAGTGGCTCTGAGATTATCGGTTACACTTACATTATTAAGTGTAGTATTTCCGAAATTTTTTACAGTAATCGTAAAATTTACATTATAGGTTCCATTAGATTGCAACGCTGGAACCGAAGCAGATTTGGCTATACCAATCACCGGATTAGGAGTGAGTGTAACAACTGTCGGATTATCTTCGTTGCCTGCATCTGATGGATTGTTATTATTATTAGGGTCAGCTTCTGTGCCAGCGTTAGAAAGGTCTTTTACTATTACATTACTTCGTAAGCCCTGCCCGGATGCCAGAGCATTATTACCAAAAGGTCCAAAACTACCATTAGGGACAACATTAACTGTAAAACTAATACTTGCAGATGCCCCTACCGATAAAGTGCCACCATTGCCTGCGAGCAAATCAGTAACAGTTGTTCCGTTAAAACCTGTTTGCACAGTAAGATTTCCTGTTGCTATTGGGGTACTTATGACAGAAAACGTAACCGGAGATGGAAAAACAAGAGACAAGTTATCACTTACTTTGATATTGCTTAAATCTTCACTTCCAAGATTTTGTAGTGTAAGGGTATAAATGATGTTATAGCTGCCATTGGGTTGCAACACTGGGACAGAGGCAGATTTAGCGATACCAATAACAGGTTTGGCTGGCAAATCTACCCCTGTTGCCTTGTTTTCGCCAGTATCAGCAGGATTATTGTTTTTATTGGGGTCAGGGTCGTTGCCATCGGTTGATACATCAGAAGTAGAGCCCGAACTGCCAGGTCCACTAGCAGAAGCAGTCACTGTATTATTAAATCTCCCACTACCTCCATTCAATTTTACATTGATAGTAAATGTAATCGTTTGTTCATCACCCAATAGCAAAGTACTGCTGGCAGATTGTAACAAATTCTTGTCCGAGCTTCCGTTAAAAGCCGTATTGGCTGTTAATCTTCCGGTGGCTACAGGGGCAGATTTAATGGTATATGTCAAAGGGCTTGGAAAGGCTGTTAGTAAATCATCAGTAACCTGAACAGCACTTAAATCTACATTTCCATAGTTTTTTATGGTAATAGTATATGTAATGTTGTAACTGTCGTCTGTCTGTAATACAGGATAAGATGCCAGTTTGGCTGCTCCTATTACAGGGCGGGCATCTATTCTGAGTATGGTAGTATTTCTTTCAGAGCTTTCATTTGGAATACCATTATTGTTTAAATCAGCATCATTGCCATCATTAGAGATGGCGGTTGTGGTTCCTGTCCCTCCATTGGCACTGGCAGTTGCCGTATTATTATAAGGTCCAAAGAAAGCATTAGGACTGATATTAACTGTAAATGTGATGGTTTGTGTAGCTCCAACCCCCAGCGTACTACCTGAAGCCAGTAAATTTTTATCAGAATTGCCATTAAAGCCAGTGTTGGCTATCAGTGTTCCGGTAGCCACTGTGCTGCCTGCTACAATACTAAACGTAGAAGGGCTGGTGATAACACTGGATAGATTGTCTGTTACCTGTACGTTGGTGAGTGGAACTGTTCCATAGTTTTTTACAACAAATGTATAAGTAGCATTAAAAGTGCCGTTAGCTTGTGCCACAGCCGGACTTACTCTTTTTGCCAACCCAATTACGGGTCCACAATTGGCAGGGCTTCTTAAGACAAATAAAGTATCTTTCTGACAGGGAAATCTTCTTACTGAAACAGTATGTGCTCCTGTAATCAGGTTAGTAAAGTTGAGAGAGGTGGCATTGGCTCTTACAAAACTACCACCATCTATACTTACCGAATCACTTGCTGCAATATTGCCAATAGTAAGTTTTCCGTCTGTGAGGGCACAGGTTGGCTGGGTGATGGCAGTGGTGAACGCTACACCTGCCCCTACCTGCAAAGTTGTAGTCCCTGATATTGCAAAACAGCCCGAAGAACTCAGATTAGCAGAGGTGGTAGCCACCTTGAGCCGGTATTTATGACCATTCATGGCAAGTGTGGCAGGTCCTGCATTAAATGCAAAAGGAGGAGTTCCTGCAAAAGGTCCGGCTATTACACTCCAGTTGCCACCCCCATCCGTACTTCTTTCCCACTGAGAATAATTCCACTGACTATAATTGGTGTTATAATCGGGTATCTTGGCAGTTATTATGGCATCACTACCTACACAAACGGGCAAAGAAGAAGTATTTACAACCGGATTAGGAAGACAGGCAACCAGTGATAAATCGTCTATCCCTAGGTCATTGCCATCGCTTCCTTTTTCAGCATTTCTGATAGAAATAGTAATAGTAGATTTATTTCCCGAGTTAAAAATAAAACCCTGCTTTGTCCACTGGTTGTTTTCTGGAACAGGTGTAGCTGTAAAGGCAGTAACTCCATCTATCAGAAATTCAATTAAAGGCTTATTAGTTTTTGTAAAAATGTAATGCTGATTTCTTACCCACAACGAAAATTCATAAGTAGTATTAAGACACAGACCGGATATAGTTTGCTTGAAAAATATATCTGGATTATTGTTAGCATTTACTGCCATATAATATCCATTTGTATTTCCGGTATGGTCAGAGGTAATTGTCCAGTCACTTTTAAGAGGAACCACATTTCTGACAATAGAATAACTCCCTTCAGCACTTAAATCAGTGGCAGAATATACATAATCTGTAACGCCTGCCGAAAGTGCCGGACCTACATTTGACGTTCCTGAACCAAAATCTCCATTTGCAATCAGATTGGGACCTGAAATACCTTTGCAAAAGAAGGATGTGGCACTGCCTAATGATACAGGAGTTACATCACTTTCACCGGCATCGCCCGGGTTTTTATTGTTGTTTGGGTCGGGGTCTGTACCATTGTCAGATATATCGGTAGAGGTAGCTGCTCCGCCTGTCGTAGTTGCTGTCGTAGCAGTGACCTGGTTGTTGTAAGTAACTGTGGTACTGTTATTAAGGTTTACCCGAACTGTAAAGCGAATGGTATAGGTAGCAGTTCCGACAGGTAAAGTATTGTTGCCGGTAAGTAGTTGAATATTAGATTTTCCATCGAATGCCTGATTGAGTGTAAGAGGGGAGTCAGCAGTAATATTTAGAATGCCTAATATGCTTACAGGAGCTGGAAAAGCCGAAAGCAGATTGTCTGTAACCTGCACATTGGTTGCAGCTACAGTTCCCAAATTTTTTAGGGTGATGGTATAGGGTATTTCATAAATTGTGCTGTTATTTCCCAAATAATTTACTACGCCAGCCTGCTTTGCCACCCCAATTTGTATCTGGGCAAATGATAGATGAAAAGAAACAACAAAAACAAAAATATATAGTAAACACCTCACCATAAAAATCTCTTTTAAATAGTTTATATTGTATAGTAAACTGTTGCAGTTTTAATAGGTTTTTAAAATTCCTGAAAGTTATACCCAAACAAGTTTGGGCAAATATCGGCATATCGTATGGGTTTTGCTGATTGGAAATGGTACTTTTTCGATGAAAGTTTTTAAAATTTCTCTGAAATGTATGTTCTTTATGATAAAAAAACAAGAACAGTTACTTGTAGTTTGTAACACCCTAAAAATATACATAAATTGTATTTTTAGAAATTATTATTGAATTATTTGGAGATTTTCAAGTAAGTTTATTATCCTTAATTCATTTTTATACAATGATAGACCTCTATTCTGACCGGGGCAGGTATCAGATTATTATTCTACTGATAGCTTTATTGATTGGGGGAGCTTCGGTTTATTATACCAATTACATTATCTCACACCTGGCACAACGGGAAGAAGAAGAAATCAGGCAGTATGCTCAGGAGTTGCAGTTATTGCTTGAACGCTCAGAGGCGGAAGATACTGACAGGATTAATGAGTTTCTGCGAACAACCATGCAGTCTAATAAAGATATTCCTCTTTTGCTGGCAGATTCTTCAGGAATTATTATTGACAGCAAAAATATACCCGTTTCTGAAGTCCTCTCAAAAGAAGAAAGGGACAATCTTTTGCAACAAGAATTTGAACGGATGAAAGAAGAACATAAACCCATTATTGTAGAGGATAAAAAATCAGGTCTTGGCAGGCAATACATTTATTTTCATAATTCTTATTTGCTTGAGCAACTTACTTACTTTCCGTATGTACAAATTGTAGTAGTTGCTGTGTTTTTTGCTTTGGCATTTATGGCTTTCAGCTATTCCAAGAGAGCCGAACAAAACCGGGTATGGATTGGACTTGCCAAAGAAACTGCTCACCAATTAGGCACACCACTCTCGTCATTAATGGGCTGGATTGAATACTTTAAATCTGATCCGAGTTTTGCCGATGCTTCTATTATCAGTGAGTTAGAGAAAGATGTCAATCGTTTGGAACGGATTACTGCACGTTTTTCGCAGATTGGTTCTGTACCTGCTCTCAAACCCGAAAATGTATATGAGGTTGTAAATACAACTGTTGAATATCTCAGAAAACGTATTTCTACCAAAGTAAAAATTAAAGTGATTAATAAAACAGGCAAACCGTCACTGGCAAATATGAACCGTAATTTATTTGAATGGGTGATTGAAAATATCTGTAAAAATGCGGTGGATGCCATGAGTGGTGTAGGCGAATTAACAGTCGTCGTCTTGCTGATGAAAGGTGAAAAGATAGCGATTGATATTACTGATACAGGAAAAGGGATTCAAAAAAATCACTTAAAGCGGGTTTTTGAGCCAGGCTTTAGCACAAAAAAGAGGGGATGGGGCTTGGGGCTGACACTGGCAAAACGGATTATTGAGAATTACCACAATGGCAAAATTTTTGTTAAGCAGTCAGAGCCAGGCAAAGGTACTACTTTTCGTATCATCCTTGACCGTACTAAAGCAGCTATTTCCTTAGAAAACGCCTTTTCTGACCAGCCACTAGTTACAAATGATACTTCTGATAATTAAAACTATATCAATGTCTTAACTTTAAACCCATGAAAATTTTTACTTATGTTTTTGGCGGAATCGGCTTGCTTTTGTTAGCAATATCAGGATTTTTGGTCTATAATCACCAACGTTTTATGGGTTCAGCCCTCAAAGGACATGGTGAAGTAATAAGATTAGAATATCACCGGAGTAGTAATGGAAGTGGTGGCACTTATTATCCTGTAGTCAGATACACTACGCAAGATGGTAAAGAGATAGAATTTACTTCGAGCAGTGGCTCTAATCCGGCTTCTTATGAGGAGGGTGAAAAAGTAAATGTGATGTATAATCCTAAAAATCCACAGGAGGTATCATTGCCTGATTTTTTTAGTCAGTGGGGAGCAGCACTTATTGTGGGTTTTATAGGTGCTGTTTTTGGCTCTGTTGGCTTTGGCTTTGGCTTTTATGAGTTGAAACGTAAAAAAGACATTCAATGGCTTAATATGTTTGGTACTCCTGTGCAGGCTGATTATAAAGGAGTAAAACTGAATACAAGTCTGACAGTAAACGGCAGGAATCCTTACCGCATCCATTGCCAGTGGATAGACAATAAAACCAATACATTATATGTATTTGAAAGCGATGATATCTGGTTTGACCCCTCGGGATATATTCCTTCTGACAAGTTAAAAGTATTGATAGATACACAAAACCCCAAAAGGTACTATCTTGATATTTCTTTTTTGCCTAAGAAAGGTTAATAAAAAATCCCTGACACAATCAGGGATTTTTTATTTTTTAAAACTTACACCAAGGCTTCCCATAAAATTTCTATCGGATGCAGGGCTTTTCGTCCGGTTCCGTCATGGATTTGGTGCCGGCAACTTGTGCCCGGGGCAGCTATAATTACTTCTTCAGGTTGTTTTCTGATAGTTGGAAAAAGCACTAATTCACCGATGTTCATAGAGATTTCATAGTGTTCTTTTTCATAGCCAAAACTCCCTGCCATGCCACAGCAGCCCGACGGAATCAGATGTACTTCATAATTGGCGGGCAATGACAGAATTTTTTTAGTCGGAACCAGAGAACTTACTGCTTTTTGCTGACAATGTCCATGCAGTTTTATCAGACGTTTTTCGGTTGTAAATTGTTCTTTTTTCAAATTTCCTTTGTCCAGCTCTTTTGCAAGAAATTCTTCAATGGTCAGAGCATTTTTCCCAAGTTTTCGGGCATCTTCCAGTAGGTCGGCACTTACCAAATCCGGATATTCATCCCGAAACGTAAGAATTGCAGAAGGTTCAATACCTATCAGAGGTATTTCTTCGGTAACAATATCTTTCAATAATTGCACGTTTTTTTCGGCAATGGCTTTTGCTTCTTTTAATAATCCTTTGGAGAGGGGCGGTCTGCCACTTTCTATATGCTCCGGAATAATTACTTCATAACCCAGTTTTTGTAAGAGTAAAACAGCTTTTTTGCCTATTTCGACGTCATTGTAATTAGTAAATTCATCTACAAATAGATAAACTTTTTTAGACGCAGTATTGGAGGTAGTATTTTTCTGCAGCCATTTGCTAAAGGTCTGATTTGCCAGCAAAGGCATGGTTCGCTCTGGATGAAACCCAACAATAGTATTGGCAATTTTTCTGAGAAAAGGTGTTCCGAAAATCAGATTATAACCCCAGGGAGCCAGTGAAGCAAGCTTCATTTGCTTGGTAAAGTCAGCAATCAGTCTGCTCCGTACAGGTACGCCATTAGCATCATAGTATTGTTGTAAAAACTCAGCTTTTAGCTTGGCAACATCTACATTAGACGGACATTCAGCTTTGCAGGCTTTGCACGACAAACACAAATCCATTACTTCTTTAATTTCTGTATGATTAAACCGGTTTGACTGGTCAGAATTGGTCAAAAACTCACGCAGAATATTGGCTCTGGCACGGGTGGTATCTTTTTCGTTACGGGTAGCCATATAACTCGGGCACATCGTTCCACCGGAAAGGTGCGTTTTACGGCAATCACCAGAGCCATTGCATTGTTCGGTATGTTGCAAAATATCCTGATTATAAAATCGGAAGTTGGTTTTCAGGTCAGGTACTTTTTGTCCGGCTTTATAGCGTAAGAAAGTATCCATTGGTGGCGTATCTACAATCTTGCCCGGGTTAAAAATATTCTCAGGGTCAAAAATGCGTTTCACCTCTTTCATCAGTTCATAGTTTTTTTCACCCACCATTTGCCTGATAAATTCACCACGCAACCGTCCGTCACCATGTTCACCTGAGAGAGAACCCTGATATTTTTTTACGAGTGTTGCAATGTCTTCTGCGATTTTTCTGAATTGCTTGTGTCCTTCTTCAGTTTTAAGATTAATTATCGGACGCAAGTGAATTTCTCCGGAGCCGGCATGGGCATAATGTACTGAACTCATGCCATTTTCGGTCAAAATCTCATTAAACTCACGAATATAGGCAGGCAGGTCATTTACATCTACGGCAGTGTCTTCTATTACAGCTACAGCTTTCTCATCTCCCGGCAAATTGCCCAGTAAACCCAAGCCTGCTTTACGCAACGTCCAGATTTTTTTAGTATCTTCTCCGAAAAGCAGTGGAAAATGATAGCCCAAGCCGTTGGCTCTCATATCTGCTTCCATATTGGCAGCCAGTTGCAATATCTCTTCACGACTTTCTCTGGCAAACTCTACTACCAATATAGCTCCGGGGTCGCCTTGTACAAAAAAACGATTTTTCTGTTGTTCAATATTATTTTTTGTACATTCTAATATGTAATGGTCTATCAGTTCAGATGCTGAAGGCTTGTATTTAAGAGCGATGAGATTAGCTCTAAGACTTTCATCAATACTGTTAAAATGTACACACACCAGTCCCGTTTCTCTCGGGGGCAAAGGCACTACATTAAGTTTGATTTCAGTAATAAAACACAGTGTTCCTTCTGAACCGGCAATAAGCTTACATAGATTAAAAGGTTCTCCGGTTTCAGTAAATGGTTTGCAGTCAATCAGTTTGTCTAATGCATAGCCTGTATTTCGGCGTTCTATGCTAGCTTTTGGAAATTCTTTACGAATTTCTGTCTGGTTTTGTGAATTGGATAACAAACCATATAAAGCCCCCCAGTTTCCTTCTGCTACCACTGAATTATTGACATAGTGAATGCCAAGTTTTTCGTGAGGACTCAGCATTTCCAATGAGGTTTCGTCAGATAAAGGAGCAATTGCCACTTCATTTCCATCACTCAAAATAGCCTTTACCTCAAGCAAATGTTCGCGGGTGCTGCCATACACTACCGAATTAGAACCACAGGAGTTGTTACCTACCATTCCACCAATCATAGCCCGATTGGCAGTAGAGGTCTCCGGACCAAAAAACAAACCATAAGGTTTCAGAAACATATTCAATTCATCTCTGACTACGCCAGGTTGCACTTTTACCCACATTTCCTTTTCATTGAGTTCTATAATTTTTGTGAACTTTCGGGAAACATCTACTACTATGCCGTTGCCTACTACCTGCCCGGCAAGAGAAGTGCCGGCTGTACGTGGAATAATCGAAACTTTATACTGACGGGCAAAAGCAATGAGTTTTTTTATGTCATCCTCGTTTTCGGGAATGGCTACAGCCAGAGGCATTTCGCGATAAGCAGAGGCATCTGTGGCATACAGTGTCCTCATTACAGTGTCAAAGTGCAATTCACCCTCAAGATTTCGGGCAAGTTGTGTAAGAGCATGTATCATTATTTTTTTGTGTGGTATTTTCAGAAAAGCAAATTTAACAGGAAGAAGCACAAATTACTTTCAGAAAAGCAAAAAAGGCTGTAAAGAACTTTTTAACTGAAGAATAACTCAGAGAATTTGAGAAAAAATGCTGAATTGCTTTGTAGAACAATTCAGCAATAAATCAATATAGTTGTAGTTTACCAGTTAAACGTAACTGTTTGAATCACATCCGGTGAAAGGGTAAGTGCTACCGGACAGGTATGAGCTGCTTTTTCTAATTTCTGTTTTTGCTCGTCAGATAAATTTAAAGCAGGAAATTTAAAAATTACCTGAATTTCCTGTATCCGGCGAGGGTTAGAAGCCATGATTTTGGTGGTTTCGTAAGTAGTTCCTTTCAACTCAATGCCACTTTTTTCGGCAGCCATTGACATAATTGTCATCATACAACTTCCTAAAGCTGCTGCCACCAAATCTGTAGGAGAAAACGCCTCTCCTTTGCCATTGTTATCTGTTGGAGCATCTGTAATAATTTCGTTACCTGACTGTAAATGTTGAGCCTCTGTACGCAGACTACCTAAGTATTTTGAAGAAATGGTTGGCATAGAATGTGTATTATAGATTATGAAAATGAATAAAAACGGCAAAATACTTCTTTTATCCGGATGCTGGCAGTTTTTTGGCAAAAACAGCATTTTTATCAAATAAGTTCTGAGATTTTCTCAGGAAAAATGTGTATCTTTACAAATTATTAGTTTATAAAAAAGTAATTAAAATGCTTTTTCTGTAAACTCTTTATTAGCTATAACACACTAATAATCAGTTGTTTTTTCCGAAGTCTTCTGATTCGGAATTTTTAAATTTTAATTTTGGAACAGTAAACATGAACGAAGAACTTTTAGAAACCGCCATCTCCAACAATTATTCTGCTGATAATATCACCGTCCTCGAAGGATTAGAAGCCGTCCGGAAACGTCCAGCCATGTATATCGGTGATATAGGCATCAAAGGCTTGCACCATCTTATCTGGGAAGTTGTAGATAACTCAATTGACGAAGCCCTTGCAGGATATTGTACACAGGTAGATGTAACGATTAATGAAGATAATTCTGTTACAGTAGCAGATAATGGACGGGGTATTCCGGTAGATATTCACCCCAAGGAAAAACGGTCAGCCCTTGAAGTAGTTATGACTGTTTTACATGCCGGTGGTAAATTTGATAAAGATTCTTATAAAGTTTCAGGAGGGTTGCATGGTGTAGGGGTTTCGTGCGTAAATGCTCTTTCTACACATCTTAAAGTTAATGTATTTCTCAAAGGAAAAATATATGAGCAGGAATATAGCACGGGTCATCCACTGTATCCGGTAAAAGAAATCGGAACTACCGACAAACGGGGTACTACTGTTCAATTTAAGCCGGATGGTTCTATTTTTACTACTACTGAATACAAATACGAAACAGTAGCCAACCGCCTTCGTGAACTGGCTTATCTCAACAAAGGCATCCGACTCACACTAACAGATTTACGCAACATAGACCAAAACGGAAATCCTACTTATGAAGAGTTTTATTCTGAAGGTGGATTAAAAGAGTTTGTGGTTTTTCTGGATGACAGTCGTGAAAAATTGATTCCACAGCCGGTTTATATGGAGTCTGACAAAGGAGGTATTCCGGTAGAAGTAGCTTTAAATTACAATACTTCTTATACCGAAACGGTGGTTTCCTATGTAAACAACATCAATACCATAGAAGGTGGAACTCACGTATCAGGTTTTAGAGCAGCTTTAACAAGAACCCTGAAATCGTATGCCGACAAAGCCAATTTGCTTGAAAAAGCCAAAGTAGAAATCAATGGAGAAGATTTTCGGGAAGGCTTGACAGCCATTATTTCAGTAAAAGTAGCTGAGCCACAATTTGAAGGACAAACCAAGACCAAACTGGGTAATTCTGAAGTTGCCGGAGCGGTAAGTGCAGCCGTAAGTGATATGTTGGAACGGTATCTGGAAGAAAACCCAAAAGAAGCCAAAACCATTGTTCAGAAAGTAATATTGGCTGCACAAGCCCGTGAAGCTGCCCGTAAAGCCCGTGAAATGGTGCAACGCAAAAACGTGCTGAGTGGAACCGGGCTTCCCGGCAAACTGGCTGACTGTGCTGACAATGACCCTGCCAATTGTGAAGTATATCTGGTAGAGGGTGACTCGGCAGGTGGATCTGCCAAACAAGGCAGAAACCGGCATTTTCAGGCTATTTTACCTTTACGTGGTAAAATTCTGAATGTAGAGAAAGCACAGCTTTACAAAATTTATGAAAACGAAGAGATTAAAAATATCATTACGGCTCTGGGCGTAAGATTTGGAACACCGGAAGACGAAAAAGCCCTGAATCTGGAAAAACTCCGCTACCACAAAATAATTATCATGACTGATGCTGACGTGGATGGAAGCCATATTCGTACCTTAATCCTTACTTTTTTCTTCCGTTACATGAAGGCTCTTATAGAGCAAGGTTATCTGTACATTGCCCAACCGCCACTTTATCTGGTAAGAAAAGGTAAGACAGAACGCTACTGTTGGTCTGAAGAAGACAGAGAAAAAGCTGTAAAAGAACTGGCAGGCGAAGGCAGGGAAGACTCAGTGTATGTACAACGCTACAAAGGTTTGGGAGAAATGAACCCTGAACAACTTTGGGAAACTACCATGAATCCTGAACACCGCAGTTTGAAACAAGTGACTATAGAGTCGGCGGCTGATGCTGATCATGTTTTCTCAATGTTGATGGGTGATGAAGTAGGTCCAAGAAGAGAATTTATTGAGCGAAATGCTAAATATGCAAGAGTAGATATTTAATATAACGTGAGTTCGGGAATAAAAAAGGTGGGAAAGGATGCAACAGCAGCGTGAACTAACCCGAAAGCATTAAGAGAAATAATAAGAGTACTCAGAATCTTAGGGTTAGTTTTTGCTGTTGCTGCCTTTTTTTGCTTACTTTTTTGGGCATACAAAAAAGTAAGAAGGTCTCTAAACGAAATAAAGTTGGGAATTAGCTAAATGAAAGTCCATTAAGTCTTTAACAAACAACAACTTAAGAATAAATCTAATCCCGAATTCACGTTAATATAGTTATTTTAAAAGAGAAACCTGAAAGTAGGATAATTGACGTCTTGCTTTCAGGTTTCTTTTTTTGAGAGTTGGGTAAAGCCCGGAAGACACATCATTTTTCCCTATCTGGCTTTTAGTCTGTAAAAGCAAACTGCCAAGGCTATTTCACTTTACTGCAAATATTATTATTTTTGAAAAATAACTTCACTCTTACACTCTATGAACTCTTTTATTACTACAGCTACAATTGAAGATGAAAAAATAGTACTTGAGGATGTAAAAATTCAGGTAATGAACTTCAATCCCTCAGGGTTTAAAGAGATAGTAGTAGAAGACTTTGAAGACTGTCTTATTCCACTTAATAGTAAAGGTGTAACCTGGATTAATGTAGAAGGTCTTGAAAATCAAAGAGTAATAAAAAAGATTGCCCATCACTTTGGATTCCATGAACTCTTGCTGGAAGATGTTTTGCACAAAGACCTGCGACCTAAAATAGATTTTTTTGACAATCATATTCTCATCTTGCTGCAAATGCTCAAGTATAATACCGAAAAAAGGGAAATGGAGTCAGAACAGGTCAGTTTGGTAATGGGTCATAATTATGTCATTTCTTTTCAGGAAGAAGCAGAGAGTGATGTTTTTGGTGGAATTCGTAATAAAATAAGGGCAGGAGGTAATAAACTGGTGCGTTCAGATTCTGATTTTTTACTATACAGCCTCATAGACAGCATCGTTGACCATTATTTTATTATTCTGGAACACATAGGTGATGATATTGAAAATCTTGAAGAAAAAGTAATTGAAAATGCACAGTCTGAACATCTACAGAAGATTTACGAGATGAAACGGGATGTGATTTTTACCCGTCGTTCGGTATATCCTTTGCGGGAAATACTGGCTATACTGGAGCGGGAAGAAGTACACCAGATTACCAAAGAAACCCGCCGTTACCTGCGGGATGTGTACGACCATACCATACAGATTATGGATGCTGTGGAGTCTATGCGTGATGTAATCTCAGGGCTGGTAGATTTATATATGTCAGGAGTAAGTAACAGGATGAATACTGTGATGAAGACACTTACTATCATTTCTACCATTTTTATGCCACTTACTTTTGTAGCAGGCATTTATGGAATGAATTTCGACAATATGCCCGAACTGCATTATCATTATGGTTATTTTTGGGTATTAGGCGGAATGGCAATTATTCTGGTAATTATGGTTTTCTTTTTTCGGAAAAAAGGCTGGCTCTGAAAACTTTTTGTCTAAAACATAGTTCTGATAAAAATTTCCATTCTATTTTTGTCACAAACCAAACAGAACCCATTCGTTATGTATAATATTCTTCTTTTTCTCCATTCCTGGAATCGCTGGATAGTGTTAGCTCTGGCTCTTGTAGTAATTTTTAAGGCTTTTTCGGGCTGGTTTGGCAAAAAAGATTTCCTGAAGGCAGATAATGCTCTCGGAGGAGCTTTTATCGGCACACTTCATTTACAATGGTTACTGGGTCTGATTTTATATTTTGTGAGTCCTTTTGGTTCTCAGGCTTTTGCAATGGGTATGGGGGTTGTAATGAAAAATCCGGTTTACCGATACTGGTCAGTTGAGCATATCACCGTTATGATTATTGCTATTGCTGTAGCCCAAACCGGCAGAATACTCTCCAAAAAATCTGCTACTGCTCTCGAAAAACACAAAAAAGCTGCCATTTTTTATACAATAGCCTTAGTATTGATACTTTCACGGATTCCTTTTGATCAGGTAGAACGATTGTTCAGGGCTTTATAAACATTGTTTCATGACATAAAAAAACCGACAGTTACGTACTGCCGGTTTTTTTATGTCGATTTTGTTCTTTTCTATTAAACGATGGCTTGGGCTTTAAATAGACGAGCTAACCATGATTGTTCAGCCGGTATTTGCCAGTTAGTTTGCAAATCACCAAGGGTTTGCACCAGATTGTTAAAAACCAATGTGTTTCGTTCTATCAACCCCAATGAAATATCTTCTTTAAGCTGCTTTTGGGTTTTAAAAACTATTGTATTATCGTGCCAGATTGCCTGCTGTAGCCTGTCGAAAAGATTAAGGTGAAAGGCTTTTTCAAGTTCCTGTACAAAATGAACCGATTTATCAATAGAACAGCCACTCGCATGATTAAAACTTTCATCTACAGCAATCACGAGAAAATGATTGTAAAATACATTAAAAGATGATTTAAGTGGTTGCCCATGAGCTTCCCAGCTTTCAGTGAATGATTTTACATAGGCAGATACCTCTTCAGCCACAGGTTGAACAGACTGGTATATCCAGATGCGGGATGTAAGAGGCATTTTGTCAAATTCTATAAACATAAGTGTTATGATTAGGCTATAAAAATATCGGGTTTGCCTTTGTAAAACAAAAACAAACCCGATTAAATTCATTGCCGATAACTTAATTGTTTTTTTGCTGATCTACCAGATAGCCTTCAGCAAAAGCCCTGTACTGGTCAAAAATATTACGAACAGCCCGGCGGAGAAACTTTTCGTTTTTCACGGTATTTTCAGTAAATAAACCAGAAGCATAACCCTGCCAGATGACATTATGGTTTTTGCTATCCACCATCTGTATCAGCAAAGTTCCCTTGCGAAGGTCGTATTTGGTAGGGTCATATTTGGCATCTTCTTCTTCGTCCACCTGCTCTTTTACCCATTGGTCCATGTCGGGCTGCCGAAACCCCTGAAACAGCAAATCATCATAATATATTTTATGAAATACCAGCAAATTCGGTTTTTTTTCAACAGGTTTATATCCTTGCAATTTCATCCGGTCTTCAATTTCTTTCGAAATAGTTTCATTGCTCATACTCGAATCATTATCTACAGCTGAGCGATTGATGACAGCAAAGTTTTTGTATTTTTTGAAGTCAGAATGATAGCTGTAATCTGACTCTACTACGTAACGGTCACTGTTACAGGAAAAAAGGAGGGCAATAATACCCAGATACAGAAAAGTCGAAATTTTCATACACAATCAGATAAGAGTTTGAAAGTAAATAAGTTATAACGAAGAGAAAAAATATTCAACTAAATTCAATCTAAGCTGTATATTTCTGTTTTTCTATATTCCTGCCCTCTTGAATCTAAGCCAATCAGAAATGAAATATATTGATTAATAACAAGACAGTCAAGTATTTGTTTTTTATTTTTTTTGCTTTACCTGACAGTAAAATTTGATTTTTTCAATAAACTATTTCGTGTATAATGTATGATGTTGTTTTAAAAATGATAATATTCAAATAATCTTTGGAACTAACGCCAATGCTTTTTTGTAATATTCTAAGATTTACCTCTTTCTTTACGCAATCATAAAAATGGATTTTATTAAACTTATCGGATTAGTTGCAGGTTTTTGTACGACTGTTTCATTTTTGCCACAGGTCATTAAAACCTGGAAAGAAAAAAGTGCTGAGGGTCTTTCGCTGGGTATGTTCTCAGTTTTTTGTATTGGTGTATTGCTTTGGCTGGTGTACGGGATTATTCTGCAAGACCCCGCCATTATTCTTTCTAACCTGATTACACTACTGCTGGCATCTACCCTGTTATTTTTCAAACTCCGGTTTAAATCCTGAAAACAAGACTTACGATAAAGAATTACAGTTAGTTTTGTAACGTCCTAACTTTCTGATTGTGATGCTTTTTATTTGCATTTCTGCAATCATATTTTTGCCGTTTGCATTTACCCTTATCGAAACCCTTATCTGGTGGAACTCCATAAACAATCAGTTGTTCAGGCATTTTCATAGTGAATATTTTTCATACACCTATATAATGCTGCTCACCGGCAGAAGTGATTTCAGGAAAAAAACTCTGGAAAAAGACCAAATAGACTTGTTGGCAGTGTTGCAAAAAAATCTTCCGGATAGCTGTGTGCTCAGCGTGTCATTTCCGTTTATTGAAGACGGCAATGAGGAGGATGAGGCAGCTTATCATATACCTTTTTGGCAAATGGCTCTCAGAAACTACTGGCAGGCTCACCTTTGCATTCTTTTTAATGATACCTTCGGAAAAATTGTGGCTCGCTGCATCAGCAACCGTATCGCCGGAGAAAAACAAAGTTTCCCTTCCTCTCTTTACGTAATTGCCGGAAGTGCCGGGGCAGCCATGATTTTGGCAGCTTCTCCCTTTCTGAAAAAGCAGGTACCCGATTTAAAAATTATCATTATTTCTTTGGGTGGCGTTTTTGGCAGCAATCGGGGATTTGATTGTATAGCTGCTTTTTATCAGTTGGAAGGCAGTAATGATATTTGGGCAAAACTTCCGGCATATTTTTTAATCAGTCGCTGGCTGCCATTTACGGCTCTCCAAAAAGCAAAAAATGATAATCGATACAGGTATTATTGTACCGGCGACCATACCCATTTTGGAAGGAAAGGGTATTTGAGTGAAACCATTTCTGTAAAAGGCATTACCTTTGCCCAGCTAACACAGCAAAAAATTTTAGAATTGCTGACAGAAAACAGATATTTAACACCTGAATACAGAAAAACACTGAAGCCATGAAATTTCTTATTGCCGGACTTGGCAACATCGGACCTGAATATGAACTGACCCGCCACAATATAGGTTTTTTAGTGCTTGACCAGCTTGCAGATAAAAATGCAGCAACTTTTAGTCTGGAACGCCATGCCTACAAAGCCGATTTTAGCCACAAAGGCAAGCAAATTTTTCTGATTAAGCCGACTACTTACATGAACCTGAGTGGCAAGGCGGTAAACTACTGGATGAAAGAACTAAAAATTCCGGTAGAAAATATACTTGTCGTCACTGATGATGTGGCTCTGCCTTATGGCAAACTTCGCCTCAGACCCAAAGGCTCAAACGGGGGGCACAATGGCTTGCGAAATATTGAAGAGGTATTAGAAACGCAAGACTTTGCCCGGCTACGGTTTGGTATTGGCAGCGATTACCCGAAAGGCAGACAGGTGGACTATGTATTGAGTAATTTTACTACCAGTGAATTTGCTGAAATGACTTTGCACACCGACAAAGCCTGCGAGGGTATTGTATCGTTTTGTACCATTGGCATCAGCCTTACCATGAATCAGGTAAATAAGTAAAAACAAGCTATTGTTTTTACTTATTACTATAAAACTCTGACTTAAATTGACTAAAAACCGGACAACAGGTTTTCTTTTCCGATTTTTCATTTCTACCTTTGTTTAACTATCAGAATTTGCTCTGAACCTGTTCGAAAATGTGGTTTTTTTATCCATCAACCACTTTTTTACCTTCAATAAACCATTCTACCATTCAATCAACTAATTATTCGCTGTTATGCGTCAGTATCTACTATTGCTATTATTCCTCTTTTCATTTACAGCCATTCTTGCCGAAAATGACCCGAATCAGTGGCTTGCCAACCAGAAAATATCATTCACAGAAAACAAAGGACAAATTGCAGACAAAGGCAAAGTCAGGAAAGATATATTTTATGTGGTTCAGGGCAAAGGAGTGAAAGTCTATTTCACCAAAAAAGGATTGATTTATAACTATATCCAGACAGAAGAAACATTCTTCAAAAAGCCTAAAGACAAGCATGAAGAAGATAAAATCAGGAAAGAACATCCTGAACAAATTATCAGAAAAGGAAAAGCCTTTGGAATGGAACTCCTCTTTGAAAATGCTTCTGATAAACTAATAATTAAAAGTGAAGAAGAAACAGGAGAAACCAGCAATTATTACCTTCCTCACTGTCCTGATGGAGTAACTGGTGTGAAAAACTATCAGAAAATTACTTACGAAAATATTTATGAAAACATTGACCTTGTTTTTTACTCTAATGAGCAAGGACTTAAATATGATTTTATTGTTAAACCAGGTGGAAAAGTAGAAGACATCAAACTCCGTTACAAAGACATTGATAAAATAAAACTACTCAACAATGGAAATCTGGAAATCACCAATCCTTTAGGTAAACTCACTGAAAATAAGCCTTTTTCTTACCAAAACAATAAACAGGAAGTTAAATCTAACTACATCCTCAAAGGTAGAACTATCTCTTTTCAAGTTGATAACTATGATAAAACCAAAAACCTCATCATTGACCCTTCTATTGTATGGAGCACTTATTATGGAGGAACAGGATTTGAATCAGGTAATACTGTAGCTACTGATAAAGATGGGAATGTGTATTTATCCGGAATTACAGAAAGCACAGCAAATATTGCCTCGAGTGGCTTTCAAAATACATTTGGAGGTATTCAAGATGCATTTCTGGTAAAATTTAGTAGTTCAGGCCAAAGACTTTGGGCAACCTATTATGGAGGGACTGGGTATGAATTTGGATTTGCAATGGATTTGGCAACAGATGCATCAGGTAATATATATTTGGCAGGAACTACGGAAAGTACAACAGGTATTGCTTCAGGTGGTCTTCAAAATACACTTGGAGGTAGTCAGGATGCCTTTTTGGTAAAATTTAATGGTTTAGGTCAAAGATTGTGGGCGACCTATTATGGAGGAAATAAAAGCGAGTATGGTTATGCTGTAGTAACCGATAAAGATGGGAATGTATATTTGGCTGGAAAAGCAGGTAGTACAACAGGTATTGCTTCAGGGGGGTTCCAGAATACTCATGGAGGAGGTTATTCAGATGCTTTTCTAATAAAATACAATGCAGACGGACAAGGGCTTTGGGCAACTTACTATGGAGGGAGTAACGATGAATGGGCTTCTGCTTTATCAACCGATAATGATGGGAATATATATTTGGCTGGAAATACGTACAGCACAACAGGTATAGCTTCAGGTGGTTTTCAAAATACTTATGCTGGCAATAATGCCTTTCTGGTAAAATTTAATGGTTCAGGTCAAAGACTTTGGGCTACTTACTATGGAGGGTTTACTAATGCCCATAATAGCTTTGTGTCCACAGACAAAGATGGAAATGTATATTTAGCAGGACGGACTATAAGCACAACAGGTATTGCTTCGGGCGGCTTTCAGAATACTTTTGGGGGAGATGCTGATGCCTTTTTAGTCAAATTTAACAGTTTAGGCCAAAGACTTTGGGCTACTTACTATGGAGGGAGTGGAGATGATATTGGAACTGCTATAATAACAGACAAAGATGGAAATGTATATTTAGCAGGAGATACTAATAGTTCTAACAGTATAGCTTCAGGTGGTTTTCAAAATACTTTTGGAGGATATAATGATGCCTTTTTAGTCAAATTTAATAGTTTAGGGAAAAGATTGTGGGCAACCTATTATGGAGGGCGTGACGATGATAGGGCTTCTGATCTATCAATAGATAATGATGGAAATGTATATTTGGCAGGAACTACGGAAAGTACAACAGGTATTGCTTCAGGCGGTTTCCAAAATACACTTGGAGGAGGTTATGATGATGCATTTCTGGGAAAAATAATTGATAATATACTTCCCAATATCATTTCAGGGAATATTTATAATGATTTAAACGGAAATTGTATCAGAGATACAGAGGAAAAACCATTGCCTAATATTATAGTGAAAGCAGAACCTGATGGCTTTGGTATCTCAGATTCGCTTGGTAATTATTCTATTCCAGTTGGAGTAGGTACTTACATTATTAAGCAAGCCTTACCACTCAATACCTCTGAAAAAAAAATTACCCAAACTTGTCCTATTAATGATTATACTATTCAATTTACAAGTTTTGGAGATACAATTAAGGGCAAAGACTTTGGTAATCAGGGAGATGTTTGTCCATTCTTACAAACTAAGATTTCCTCAAACAGACGAAGGAGATGTTTTTTGAATAATACTACAGTTTCCTACTCCAATACAGGATTTTTGAAAGCAGAAAATGTAAAAGTGTATGTGCAACTACCTGAATACGTGGTGTTGAAGAAAGCTGATAAGTCTTTTACAAAAGACAGTGAAGGAAATTATGTATTTTCTATTGGTTCATTAGATGCAAATCAGTCAGGAGTTATCAATATTCAGGATTCGGTAGTATGTAAAACAGGCATTACAGGACTAACAGCCTGTACCAAAGCCTGGATTACTCCTGTCAATAATTGCAAAGTTCCTTCAACTAACTGGGATAAATCAGATATTGTTTTGTCAGGGAAATGTATTGATAATGGAAGGGTGAGAATTGTACTCAAAAATACAGGAGAAGGGAATATGGCAGATTCTTCTCAAATGAGATTGTATCTCAATGCTTCGCTTGCACTTAAAAAAGGATTCAAAATCAACAAAGGAGATAGTCTGGTTTTGTCCATTCCGGCAAACGGAAGAACAGTAAGACTGGAAGCCGACCAAAGAGTAGACCATCCCAGAAAAGCATCTTCCAATATCACTTTTGAAGGATGTGTTGCCAATCTGAGTGAGGTAGTCAGCAAAGGATTTGTCAATCAATTCCCTCAGGATGACTCTGAACCAGAGGTTTCTATGGATTGTCAGACAATCAGAGATTCTTATGACCCCAATGATAAAATAGTTGAACCGGAAGGAACCACAGCCAATCATTACACTCCAACAGATGCAGAGCTCAAGTATTTAATCAGGTTTCAGAATACAGGCACAGATACAGCTTATACAGTTACTGTCATTGATACGCTTTCTGAAAACTTAGACATTGCTACTTTACAATTAGGAAGTTCATCTCATAAATACTCATTTAATGTATCAGGAAAAGGCAAACCTGTATTGACATGGACTTTCAATAAAATCAACCTTCCTGATTCCACTAAAAACAAATTAGGAAGTAATGGTTTTGTATCTTTTTCTATCAAACCTAAATCAGGACTTGCAGAAAAGACAAAGATTGAGAATTATGCTGACATTATCTTTGATTTCAATGATCCAGTGAGAACCAACACTACTTTCAATACCATTTATGATGTGCCACTTACAATAGACAATGCTGTAAAACTCGATGAAAAAACAGTCATTATTCCCAAACCTGTCATCACTTCTTTCACCCCCTCAAAAGCTAAGATTGGAGAAACTATTACTTTGAAAGGAAAGTATTTTGACAAGACTTTGACTAACAACACAGTCAAAATCAATAATGTAAAAGTAACTCTTGATTCAGGCAATGATTCTACTTTAGTTTTCAAAGTACCTTCAGGAGCTATCACAGGAAAAATATCAGTTGAAAATACAGCTGGAAGTATAACTTCATCAACAGATTTAGTGATTGTTTTTCCACCAGTCATCAGTTCATTTGTTCCACAGACAGGAGTTCCGGGAGATAAAGTAAGTATTTCAGGAAGTAATTTTGAAACAGATAAAACCAAAAACACAGTCAAATTCGGAACTGTTTCAGCAGAGGTAATTTCATCAACTGCTACAAACATTGAAGTGAAAGTTCCGGGTGGTTTTGTTTCTGAAAAGATTTCTGTTTCTACAACAGTGGGAGATGCCATCAGTGCTGCCAGTTTTGCTATGTCTCCCAATGCAGTGGAAGTTATCAATTCAGAAAATATCTCCATATTCCCTAATCCAACAGATGGTAAAGTAAAAATTGAAAGTAAAAGCCTGAAAATAAGTAAGATAGTAGTATTGAATGCCTTAGGAAAAGAAGTGTTACAAAAGTCAGGAATGCTTTCAGGAGAAGAAGAGATAGACTTATCAGGAAGGGAAAAAGGACTGTACTTTTTAGTAATTCATACCAGTCAGGCTAAAATTATCAAAAAACTTATCATTCAATAATTTCATGAAAGTAAAATTACTGGCACTTTTGTGTTTGTGGGGAACTACGGTTTTGGCTCAGGTAAAAATCCGTAATCTTTATTTTAACAGCACCAGCAATATTGTCAGACTTGATTTTGGAACACAACCGCCAGCCCCGTTTTATACCAAAACCGGCTCTGGTTCTGCTACCATCGGTGAAGGCATCGCCCATGTAGAAGATGCTGACGGAAACATAATAATCTGGGTCAATGCCAATGGGGTGTATGACAAAAATGGAACCTTAATGCCCGGCTCTGCCGGAATTTTAGCCAACCCGTCTTCTACCGAGATAGAACTGTGCCCTTTCCCCAATGACAAGAATAAATTTTATGTATTTTACAACAAGGAGGAATGTTCATCTTTATATTATTCTGTTGTCGATTTGAGTCAAAGGGGTGGTTTGGGTGACGTAATCAGTAAAAATAATCAGATAGACGGTCCCAATATTTTTGCTGAAGGACTTGAAATAATCCGGATTCCGTGTACCAATAACTACTGGCTGGTTGCTTATCAGTGTTATGCCGGATTTAAACGATTTAAAATAGATGCTTCAGGCATAGGCACAGGTACATTTATTCAAAGTTTTGATGCAGAAAATCATAATGGCAGAGGAGAGCTTGATTACCATAACGGCAAAATCGGCTATGCTGTAACCTATCGGAATAAAGCTTTTGTGGCTGATTTTGACCCGGTTTCAGGCAACATTTCCAACGGAAAAACATTGACTTTTAATGCCACCAATGGCATGTACGGTTTGGAATTTTCGCTGGATGCCTCCAAAGCCTATTTTACGAACTGGAATAATTTGGATTATTTCGGGTTTGTAAATTCTGATAATTTATACCAATACGATTTTGCAACGGGTGGCATCAAATCTTTTAACATTGTCTATGATACCAAAAATTGCAATGGAGCCACAGTAGAAGGCTTGGGGCAAATCGAATTGGGTAAAGATGGTAAACTCTATATCCCACATATGAACGGTTGTCAAATTACAGTAATTGAAAACCCGAATGCTGCAACGCCCACTTTCAGCAAAATAGATGTCAATGCCATTCTTTCCACAGGCGTTTCTGACCATATACAGTCCGATTTTCTGGAGCCTCTGCAAATTTCAGCAAGCAAAACCGACATTTGTGCCGGAGAAACTATTACGCTGACAGCTACAGGTGGAACCGGCAATTTTGCATGGCAACCCGCTGTTGGCATTTCCAATCCCAATAATCCCACAATTCAGGTCAGTCCTTCAGCTACTATAACTTACAAATTCTTTGCTGATAATAAATTTGGTTGTCGTGATTCGGCTTTTGTAACGATTCAGGTAACGCCTGTTGTGAGTAAACCTCAGATTACAGCATCAGGCAAATTGTTTTTGTGTGGGGCTAATGCCAGTAAAGTAAAGCTGGTAGTTTCGCCTTCTGGGCAAAAAGACCTTAAATGGTATAGAAATGAGCAATTGCTCACACAAGGTGTTGAATTTAAGGGAGATACACTGGTTACCAGTCTGGGAGGGCAATATCGGGTAGAAGTGAATACCAAAAGTTTGTGTCTTCGCAGTTCTGATGATTTTACACTCCTGCCTGAAAATCTGGAAGCCGATCTTTTAGCATCAGGTGATACTGTTTTTTGCAAAGGAGGAAAAGTAACCTTATCCACGACCATTCGTTCTGAATATACAGAATACCAGTGGTATCGTAACAATGTGGCATTAGCTGGAAAAAAAGACCCGACATTGGTAGTGGAGGAGTCGGGTAAATATTTTGTGGTAGTAAAAGAAAAACAGGGTTGCAGTGATAATTCGGTTGAAAAAAACGTGGAAGTGCTGGATATTCCGGAAGTTAATCTGGGAGAAGATGTGGTGGTTTGTAATGCTGCAACCTTCCGGCTGGATGCAGGCAATGCCGGAAAAAACTTTACCTATCGCTGGTCAACCGGAAGTAAAGACCAAACCCTGGAAGTTTCGCAATCTGGTGAATATGAAGTAGAAGTAAGCAATAAAATCTGCTCTGTAAAAGACAAAATCAGAGTAACCTTACTCAATATTTCTGATTTAGTGATTTATAACTTTATAAGTCCCGACAATGATTCCCAACATGCCAACGAAACTTTTACCATTGAAGGCTTTGCCGGACAAATCAATCTGGTAATCTACAACCGATGGGGCAAAGAGGTTTACAGAAAAGAAAATTATCAAAACAACTGGTCTGCTGATGGTTTGCCTTCCGGTGTTTATTATTATCATTTAACCCACCAAAACAATTGCTTCTCCCCTGTAAACGGATGGATACAGGTGGTGAGGTAAGAGCAATAAGACTACATTATTTTTCAATTGTTCACAGCTAAATATCTTATGCAAAAATTTCTATTTATTTTTTTAGTGACTTTATTATTTATTAATAAACTATTCTCTCAGGAATTAGATACTATCCAGCCTTTAACGGATGGACCTGTAATGACAATTGTCAGAAAAGGTAGTACAATTTATATGGGAGGAGCTTTTTCATCTTTAGGAGGAAAAGTAAGAAAAAATTCTGCTGTAATAGATATTAATAATAATACATTTGATACCCAACAATTCCCTGAAACAGACCAGCCAATAATGCATTTAGTTGAAGATGGAAGGGGTGGATGGTTTATAAGTGGTACTTTTACTTTTGTCCAAGGTATAAAACGACCTAGAATTGCTCATATATTACCAAACTATCAGTTAGATACAGCATGGAATCCTGACTTTAAAGACTTTAAAGATTTAAGTATTATCTCGCTGTCTAATAATCTGTTATATGTTAATTTAGTAGAAAGTTTTGAACCCTATTTATGTAGAATAGCTACTATTGATATTACAACTGCTGAATTATCTATTTGGAAATATAAATTAGACGGAAATATTAGAAAGATTATTTTTTCTAATGATAAAATATTTGTTGGAGGAATATTTAGAAAAATAGATAATGAACCCAGACAAGCTCTGGCTATTTTTAATGCATCAGATAACTCATTACTATCATGGAATGGGAGTATAGAAGGTGCAATTAATGATATGGTGCTGGTAGACGAAAAACTTTATTTCTGTGGTAATTTTACAAATGCGTTTTTACAGGGTTTTCAATACTTAGCAGGTATTTATACAAATAGTCTTAATTCTATCCCTATTAAGTTAAGATTCCCATATTATTATAACAATGTGCTTGATAAGCTTCATGTTTATAAAAATAATTTATATATACAGGGTAGTTTCCCGAGTGTTAATGAGAAACCTCGCAATGGTTTGGCAGCTATAAATTTGGGAACAAATGATGTGCTTCCCTGGATTCCACCTCAAGAAAGTGAAAATTTTTTTATAATAGGAAGTAGCAATGACAAACTTTATTTTGGAGGGATAAAAAAATATGGAAACATTGCCCCACGTATTTTATATTCAACCGATGGAGTTATTACTGCTGAATGCAATATAACGCTAGGACAAAGTTCAATAGTTAGGTCTTCGTCTTATATTAAAGATAATAAATTTTTTATAGGAGGTGATGATATATGGGTAGGAGGTAAGCCACGAATTGGTATAGCTGCAACTAATGCAATTACTGGAGATATTTTAGATTGGTTTCCACAATTCAATTCTGCTGTCAGTAAAATAGCCCTATCTGAAAATGGAAAAATACTTTATGCTTACGGAGACTTCACAAAAGTAAATAACATAAACTATAAAAGATTTGTTGAAATTAGTACAATAACAGGAATTACTTCTGGATGGAGACCCTTTCAAAGTTTTGTTGTGATTAAGGATATGAAGATTAAGAATAACAAAATGTATATAGGAGGCTCATTTGAAGGCAATGTGATTGGTAAAAACAGGAAAAATTTTACAATTATTGATTTAGCTCTAAAGAGTACAACCGATTGGGATATTAGTCCTGATTTTGATGTACAGAGTATAGACTTTAAGGGTGATACTTTATATATGGTAGGTGGTTTTGACAAAGTTAGTGATCAAGCTCGAAAATACAGTGCTGCCTTTGATATAAAAACTCAAAAACTATTACCTTGGCAACCTGTTTTTCAACAATTTGATTCACCTAGTATTGTTAAAGTATATGACAATAAAGTATTTATAGGAGGTAGTTTTAAAAGAAATGATACGGTCTTTCCTGTTGTAGCCTTTGATAGTAAAACAGCACAAGAATTAAATTGGAGAAATGCCCTTGCTAATAGAAGAGGGCAAAGTCTTGCTGTTGCAGATAAGAAATTATATATTGGATGTTCCACTTTTGGAGGAGTTGTCGACACAATAAATATTAATAACTTGGATGTGGTGGATTGTGAAACAGGTATACAAAATAAAGATATTCCTATTATTGACAATTATATAAGTGAAATAACCAATTTTGGAAATAGTATTTATATTGGTGGTTATTTTACAAATGTAAATAATAAATTTCACCCTTTCTCTGCTATATTAGGAAAAGACACAACTGGAGAATCTCTGATTGTAAGAAAGCCCAGTAAAATAAAAGGATATATATTTAATGATGAAAACAGAAATTGTAAATTAGATACCATTGAAGTTTTACAAAAAAATGCTACAATCGTTATACGTCCAGGTGATTTTTTTATAAACACTGATGATGTTGGTAAATATGAGATTTTAGTAGATACAGGAATCTATCTTGTAGAGCAGGTTCTTCCACCTAATACATTGACTAAAATTACAAAACAAATTTGCCCGGAATCTTTTTATAGAGTAGAAATAAAAAAAGAAGGAACAATTATAGACAACATCAACTTTGGTAATAGTGTAACTTACTTACCTTTTTTAGAAACAAAAGTAACCTCAAATCGCAGACGCAGATGTTTTGCTGATATTACTACTGTAACTTATACCAACTCGGGATTTGCTAAATCAGAAAATGCAAAAGTGTATGTAAAGTTGCCTGAGTATATCATTTTTAAATTGGCAGATAAGACATTTACAAGAGATAAAGAAGGAAATTATGTGTTTGATGTGGGCATACTTCAACCTAATCAATCAGGAACAATCACTATTATAGACTCTGTAGCTTGTGAAAGAAATATCAATGGACTTACCCAATGTACCAAAGTCTGGATAACACCCTCTAATCAAAGAGAAATCAGTTCTGGTTGGGATAAATCGGATATATTTTTATCAGGCAAGTGTCAGGATAATGGTTTTGTGAGAATGGGTATTTATAACTCAGGCAGTGGCAATATGAAAGATTCGCTTGAATACCGAATCCTTATCAATGCACAACTCTCTCTGAAAAAGAAATTCAAACTCAACCAGAATGATTCTCTCATTCTTAGAATACCAGCAAATGGAAGAACCATCAGACTGGAAGCTGATGAACCTAAAGAACATCCTTCCAAATCAGCTACTAATGTAACAATAGAAAACTGTGGAACTTCTCCCAATTCTGTTCCTTCTTTAGGCTATGTTACCAAACTGCCTCAGGATGATACCGAACCAGAAGTTTCTATTAGCTGCCTGCCAATAGTAGACTCTTATGACCCCAATGATAAGCAGGTTGAGCCAGAAGGAACAACAGTAAATCATTACACTCCAACAGATGCAGAGTTAAAATATTTAATCAGGTTTCAGAATACAGGGACAGACACAGCTTATACCGTTACTGTCATTGATACTTTATCTGAAAATTTAGATATTGCTACTTTACAATTGGGAAGTTCTTCTCATAAATATTCATTTAATCTTTCAGGAAAAGGCAAACCAGTATTGACATGGATATTCAACAAAATCAATCTTCCTGATTCCACTAAAAATAGTTTGGCAAGCAATGGTTTTGTTGCCTTTTCTATTAAACCCAAAACAGGACTTTCAGAAAAGACAAAGATTGAGAATTATGCAGACATCATATTTGATTTCAATGACCCAGTGAGAACCAATACTACTTTCAATACCATTTATGATGTGCCACTTACAATAGACAATGCTATAAAACTTGATGAAAAAACAGTCATTATTCCAAAGCCTGTCATTACTTCTTTCACCCCCTCAAAAGCTAAGATTGGAGAAAGCATAACGCTGAAAGGAAAGTATTTTGATAAGATATTGACTAACAATACAGTTAAGATAAATAATTTGAAAGTAGTCCTTGATTCAGGAAATGATTCCACTTTAGTTTTTAAAGTTCCAACAGGGGCTACAACAGGAAAAATATCAGTAGAAAATACGGCTGGAAGTGTTGTTTCAACTGCTGATTTAGTGATTGTTTATCCACCAGTCATCAGTTCATTTGTTCCACAGACAGGCGTTCCGGGAGATAAAGTAACCATTTCAGGAAGTAATTTTGAAACAGATAAAACAAAAAACACAGTCAAATTCGGAACTGTTTCAGCAGAGGTAATTTCATCAACAACTACCAGTTTAGAAGTAAAAGTGCCGGGTGGCTTTGTAAATGAGAAGATTACCGTTTCTACAACAGTGGGAGATGCAATAAGCACAGCCAGTTTCGCCATGTCTCCCAATGCTGTGGAAGTTATCAATTCAGAGAATATCTCCATATTCCCTAACCCAACAGATGGAAAAGTAAAAATTGAGAGTAAAAACCTGAAAATAAGTAAGATAGTAGTATTGAATGCTTTGGGAAAAGAGGTATCAGAGAAAATAGGATTACTTTCAGGAGAAGAAGAGATAGATTTATCGGGAAGGGAAAAAGGATTGTACTTTTTAGTAATTCATACCAGTCAGGCTAAAGTCATCAAAAAACTTATCATTCAATAATTTCATGAAAGTAAAATTAATGACTTTATATGGGGTCTGCCGAAATTTTTCGGCAGACCTTCTTTTTTATATCTTAAACCAAGCCTACCAGCAAAAGTACAAGACCTATTACCAAAAACAGAGCTCCTAATACATAATTTACAAGCAGAAGAAATACTAAACCAAGAATAAGAAAAATAAGTCCTGCAAGCATTAACTTACTTATATCTTTGGTAGCTTTTTTTATTTTGCCTTCTTTGAGATACTGATCAATCTTTGCTTTCCGTTTTTCAATCTTATGCATAATCTTTTTTATCATCCACGTTTGTAAACGTGATGCCTTATGAGATTTCTGACTTACTGTTACACTTTCGGAAGTGGGATTACTTACTGAAACAGAAGCAGAAGCCTGAGAAGTTACAAATAAGATTAAACTAAAAAATAATGAGAAGATGACGGGTTTAGTTAGTTTGAACATAGTTACGGAGTATAAGTTTGAAATAAAAATGTAAAAAAGTTAATGAATAAGATAGTTAAAAGATTAGCCGGAAAATAAAAAGGAAGATTTTTAGGGTTCCATTTCTCAAATTACAAAAGGATTTATCAAAAAAGTATGCCCATTTATTTATGTTCTTTCTCATAGTGGTTACGTAGAATATTTTCCCCAAAGTCGTTGGTTAAATCCCGAATTACCGTATGAATATGATTAGCATTTGTTTGAGTATTGTCATATTCTATCAGCAAAACAGGATTTTGAATTCTGTAATAATGACCTGACCCCCATTTTAAACTGCCTGCCCAGGCAAAATGCAGCTTATCCAAACCGGCAGACTCTATTTTTCTCATAAAATCTGCTGCAAAATCAAGTGGGTAATTTTTTACATATTCTTTTACGAGCTTGAGGAAAATTTGTTGTTGGGCTTTGTTAAGCTCAGTATATGAAATCCCTTCGGGTGTTTGAAGGATAGCCTTGCGGTTATTAAAAGTAACGATTTCAGGTAAAGCTTTATCAGAAAAAACAGCTTTTTTTAACTGAGTTTCCGAAAAAGAGTTTAATAACTGAAATGCAAGATCTGGCTCCTGTTTCAGGATACGGTAGTCTTTTTTTTTACCTTCAGGTACTATTGCCGGATTAGAGCCCCAGAAAGAAGGTGTAGCCGACACTATTCTGCCCTCGACTGCCGAAAAATGTAGTGATAAATGATGTCCTTCTATACGCCAGCACCAGGGTTTTTTATCATCAGGCTTGCCAAAGATGGTGAAGTAGTATTTGGTTGGGTCACGATAATCATCTGTTTCTCCTCTTTTTTCGAGGGCTTTTAATATAATTTCGAGTTGTGTAATAGCATAGGCTTTCTGATAGCCTTGCTCACTGAGTGTTGCTTTCAGCAAAGCGAGGGCTGCATCTTTCTGGTTGTCATTCATTTCTTTTATAGGCAAACCATTGCGGGAATGTGGCACAAAATACCAGTTAAAACGTTCGTCATCTTCAAAGGCATAATTGGCTTTGTGAAGCTGAACTGTGTCCAGTGTAGCAAGAAACTGCCGGGCTGTTGAAACTAACGAATTTTTGAGTATTTGTGCCCTGCCCGGACAAACTGAGAGGAGTAAAAAAAGGTAAATCAGTCGTTTCATATTTTTTGCTTTTATTTATAAAGTTATAAATAAAAGCAAAAAAATTATAAATGATATTCGAACGACTTTGGAGGGTGTATAAAAGAAAATGGTTTAATTCTCTGTTTCTGACAAGTTGTTCTCACAATTTACACAAACAAAATACTCATTTTTAATCAAATTTATCCAGTTACAAATATTGCAAACTCTAAAACTAAATTCTGTAGTAAACCTTCCAGGATGCTTAATCCCTACTTTTTTTAAAGCATACATTACTGATTTCCATGATTTGGGGGAAGGACAATAGCCGGTAGATTGATTGGTAACTTGACTAACACCTATTACTTTATTATTTATTATTTTAAAGGTAATTTCTCCAGCTGATAAAACTGGCTTTGCATTGGCACAAACGACATGTTCTGAATGTCTATCACTGATGCATAAATTAGACTCAGTATCTATTATAAATGTAGCAGTTATTTCACCATGTATATTAGGTTTTTGATAGGTTTTAAATATCCATTTTTCAATTTCTGAAATTGATTGAATACATGTGCCTTTTAATTCTGATTTTACTTGTTCTAGAATATCTTTACTGCCAATATAAGAATATATTAGAAAGTATTCTTCATCTGACTTCATCGTAAAAAATAATGCTATAAGTGAAATTAGCTAGATTTGAGCTTCTCTAATATGATACGTTTGTGTGTCCTTTGTGAGGATTTCAGTTACATCGCGTTTGATTTTCTTAGCAATTTCTTCAGTAGGCAAGTCATTAGCATCCATTCCGAAAGGGTCTTCTACTTCTTCGGCTATCAGTTCAAGGCTAACTAATACATAAAAAACAAAGATTACTACCGCTATTGTCCAGTAGCCAAAACTTGGAATAAAACCCATCGGCAAAGTCATTACATACAGAAAAATAAACTTTTTCATAAACAAACTGTATGCGTAAGGTATAGGGGTACTTTTGATACGCTCGCAGGCTCCGATGCTATCGGTATAAGATTTAGCCTCTTTCTCAATAAGTAGCAGCTGTTCACCACTAATGGTATTTTCTTTATATAAGACATTGATTTGCTGAAACATAGCTCTGGCGATGGTATTGGGAATATGGTGAGAATGCTGGAGTACAGACATAGGTAAAGAAGTCATAGGCTCTAATAAATCAATATGGCGATGACTTCTTAAGTGCTCTCCCATGCTTTTTACATAGTTGCCTATCAGATTTACAAACTCCTGCCGGATTAGTATAGCATTTTCAGGCAGGAAAGCAGATAGCTTAAGAGCCAGATTGCGTGAGTCGTTTACCATACTACCCCATAGTTTTCTACCTTCCCACCACCGTTCATAGGCTGTATTGGTTCTGAAAACCAGCACCAAGCCCATTACTACGCCCAACATAGAGTGTACGGTAGTTACATTTTGAGGGGTGAGATCTAAATATTTTTCATCAATGTAGGTAAGGGCAGCGGTATAAACCCCCAGAATTATCATGGTCGGAACCAGAATCCGAAAAGTATCACTTTTATGAAACTGGAAAATGAGAGAAAACCAATTTTTGGGATTGTAGCGAATCATACGATAATTTTGTGTGAGGTATATTTTTCCGAAATTTACAAAGCCTGATGGAAAAAATAACTATTCTGAAAAGGGACTTACCCATAACATTACTCACTTTTTCTCAAAAAGTAATGTTAGCAATACTCGCTTCTGAGATATTGATAAGTAAAATATATTTTTTCAGACATACACTTCAGCATCGTGATGTGAATTTCACCTATACCCAATTTGTAAGTAAAGGCTATCAAAGAGTAGTGTTATCTTATACTTCGGCTAGTAACCATATTTTGTATAATCTTTTTTGTGTAGTCACTTCACATTTTACTCGTAACTATGAATTGATAATGAGTATTCCAGGTATGATAGCCGGGGCGATACTGATATGTTATAGCTGGAAATTACTTCATAGAAAGTTTGGTTTTTTTGTAGCAACTTTTGCTACTATTTACTCTGCTTCATTTTTTGAGAGTAGCCGGTATATGGTTGAAGGAAGAGGTCATTTGATGATGACTCTTTTTTCACTGATTGCTACCCATTGTATTTTTTCTACATTTTTTCAAAGTGATAAAAAATGGTACTTTACGGGATTTGTACTGGCTTCTGTAGCTGGTATTTATACAGTTCCAACCTTTATTTTTCATTTGATAGTATTGGCAGTTATTACTACTAAATATGCCATAGTTTATAAGAATAAGGGCATACTTGTTTCATTAGCTAAGGCGTTGTTATGGATTGCTATTGGTACATTATTGTGCTATTTGCCTGCTATTTCATATACTGGTTATCTGCTACTTCCTCACAGAGAGTGGCACAAGTATTATCATTATTTCTGGCAAAAATACCCGGTTTATTTGGCAGAATGGGCAGAATATATGACAGGTATTTATCTGGTATTCCGGAAGGGGTATCTCTATGTCACTGGTACGGGCTTATTTGGAATATTTTTATCATTCTGGCTAAAATTTACAAACGAAGAAAAGAAGTGGTTGTTGATTGTTCCAGTTTCTCTCCTTGTTTTTCAATTGATTACTGTATTCATTCAGGTTTTTCCGGATAATCATCTTTTTACATTTTTTATCTGGTACTTACATATTGCAATAGCTATATTTTTGAATAAGGTCATTAAGCAATACTGCCAAAATTTAACATGGCAGTTTATCATAGAACTTACAATAATAGTTTTTATTCTGATTGTCGGTTTTTTCCAATACAGTTTTATGTTGCATCAGGATTTAAGATTTGTCGGATAATGAAAATCAACAGGATTTTAATTACGGGAGGTATTATTTGTTTATTGCTGCTATTATATGCCGGACAAAACGCTCCAGGTATTACATATGATTCCCAAAATTTTCTCTATGCCAGTCAGTCATTTTTTCGGCAAGGTATTCTGTTGAGAGAGGAAAACAAGCCTTTTCTTGAATATGCTCCTTTGTATCCTGTGATTTTAGCAGGATTACGAATCTTTCCCTTTACAATGCTACAAACTATTGTTGTTTTTCAGGCAGTTTTAATGGCAGTTACTGTGGGTTGGCTTGGCAAAATATGTTATCCTTTTTTTAGCCAAAAGTCAGTTTTTACAATCTTTTTTATAGCCCTGGTTTTTGGTTCGCCACTGTTGCTCTGTTTTCATTTTGTCTGGGCGGAAAGCATTTTTATATTTCTTTCAGTGACTCTGTTTTATTTACTTCTGCTGTATCAACACAATTCAAATATTTCTAATCTGACAGGATTACTGGCTGCTGGTATGTTGCTCTGTCTTACCCGATTTGCCGGATGTCTGTTTCTGCCTGCTATTTTTCTGATTTTATTAAGAACAGAATCTACAAAAAAAACAAAATATATCTTTTTAAAAGTCGGATTGTATAGTTTATTAATGATACTGCCTTTGCTATTATTCTGGCTTGCAAATCTATATTTTTATGGATATTCATTGGCTGTTGGCGAGAAATTGACCTATGTCCGGCTAACTGATTTAATCACCCAGCTAACAGATACTCTTACTTCCTGGATTTTGCCAGACGAAATCTTTCTTTGGCTAAGATTAGTCGTAATAATCAGTTTAGCTGGTTTTATTGTAAAAGTCAGTGTTTTATTGAAACCGGCTGTTTTCACTTCTTTTGTTGTGTTTATAACGTATTGTGTGTTAGTGATTCCGGCTATATGGCATGTAAAAAGTTATGTCTATGCTCAGGAAGTAATAGATGACAGGATGCTGGCACCTGTTTATATTTTTGGGATGCTTTTATTTTTTCTGTTTGTAGATGATTTTTGTAAAAAAGTACCAAAAAATATAAAAAAAGTAATAATTTTGCTTTTGTTTTGTTGGTTATCTTATCCTGTAGCAAGGGGCATAAAAAATGTAATTTTCTGGCAAAAAGTTTCTAAAATAAAAACAACAGATTTACTAAAATTTTAATAAATGGCATTCTTAATTTTTGAGATTAAAAAATAAACCTTATTTTGCCATGATTTTCTGCAAAAAACACAATATCTGTTAACAAGTTTACAATCTCTCACATAGTTATTAACTTATTTTTACAACATGAACAATAGTATCTGGCGAAAAAAACCTTTGTCTGCCTATGAAGCCGACATGAAAAAAAGCGAACTCAAACGTGTATTGGGCAAGTGGAGTTTAACGGCAATAGGAATAGGGGCTGTTATTGGAGGGGGAATTTTCGTACTGACCGGAACCGCTGCTCATTATCATGCAGGTCCGGCATTGGCTCTTTCTTTCGTAATTGCCGGGATAGGCTGTATATTTGCCGCACTTTGTTATGCTGAGTTTGCTTCAATGCTTCCTGTAGAAGGTTCAGCTTATGCTTATGCGTATGGCACAGTAGGTGAAATTTTTGCCTGGCTTATTGGCTGGGGTTTAATTCTGGAGTATGCCATGGGGGCGATGACGGTAGCTGTAAGTTGGTCGGGATATTTTACAAAGCTATTGCATTTATTTCATATAGATATACCTTTCTGGCTACGCAACGACCCATATTCTGCTGCTGAATTTGCCAAAGCCAATCACCTGGATGCTCCAGGTTTTGCTATCAACCTGCCTGCTTTTTTGATTGTATGGGTAGTGACTGCTATTCTTGTAAAAGGGATAAAAGAAGCTGCCGGAGCTAACAACATTATTGTATTGATGAAAGTAGGAGCTGTTTTGTTTGTGATTGTAGCAGGTGCCTTTTTTATCAATACCATGAACTGGACTCCTTTTATTCCTGATGCTACCATGATTCCGGGAGCAAATGGTGAGATGCGTTCTGCATACGGTATTGGTGGAGTTATCAGTGGAGCTTCTGCTATTTTCTTTGCGTATATCGGTTTTGATGCTGTTTCAACACAGGCGGGTGAGGCTATCAATCCTAAAAAAGATATGCCTTTTGCTATTATTGCTTCTTTGTTAATTTGTACCACACTTTATATTTTAGTTTCACTGGTATTGACAGGTATGATAAACTATAAAGAAATTGTAGGTGATGCTCTTAAAGCTCCTGTTGCTTTTGCTTTTGAAAAAGCTGGTCAGCCCTGGGCAGTATTTATCATTACTTTTGCTGCTACTGCTGGTCTTATTTCAGTAATGCTGGTAATGATGCTGGGGCAAACCCGTGTATTTTTAGGAATGGCAAAAGATGGTTTGATTCCTTCGTTCTTTAAAGAGGTTCATCCAACTTTTAAAACTCCTCACAAAAGTACATTGCTGGTTGGGTTGGTTGTTTCTATTATTGCATCACTTACTCCAATTGATATTTTAGGAGATATGACAAGTTTCGGAACATTATTTGCTTTTGCAATGGTTTGTGGTGCAGTTTGGCTGTTGAGAGTACGTGAACCAAATCTGGAGCGTGATTTTAAAGTGCCTGCTTTGCCTGTAATAGCTACTTTAGGAATTGTAACTAATTTGCTTCTTATCTCACAACTTAACCAGAAAGCTCAGATGGCTGCTGTAATCTGGCTGGCATTTGGTATCATTGTATATTATGCCTATGGCAAAAGAAATAGTAATCTGGAAAAAGAAGAGGTTAACTAAAAATTTATATTTTAAGCATTAATAACAAAGCTCGCTTTATACAAAGCGAGCTTTGTTATTTTACACCAGCTGTTAATCTATTACTATTTTTCTGTATTTTTTGATTTTAAAAAGAGTATGGTTTTGTAATTAAATTACTAAAATAGCCTCAATTTTAAACCCTAATACGCTTCTAAGAATCACTCGTAAATACATTTATGATCGGAAACTTAAAAAACTTTAAATTTTTTTTGAAAAATCTGTAACAATATAGAAAGTGATGTATCCAAAGAGAAAATTTAACTAAAACATCACTTTTTATGAAAAGCAAAATTTTCGGCTTCGTTCTCCTCTTTATTTTTCTTGCTTTAAAAGTAAATGCTCAAAAATCTTTTCAGGTAACTGTAAAAGGCAAAGGCTCACCTATGCTATTATTCCCGGGTTTCGGGTGTACCGGAGCAGTGTGGGATGAAACTGTGGCTCAACTCTCTAAAAATCATGAATGCCATATTTTCACTTTTGCAGGTTTTGGAGGCGTACAAGCCATAGAAATGCCTTGGCTTTCTACAATTAAAGATGAAGTAATACAATATGTAAAAACAAAGAAACTCAAAAAACCTACCCTCATGGGGCATAGTTTGGGAGGTACGCTTAGTTTGTGGCTTGCTTCTGTAGAAAAAGAAATGTTTAAACAACTCATTATTGTGGATGCCCTGCCTTGTTCTGCTGCCCTGATGATACCCAATTATAAAGGTGAAAAACTACCTTATGACAATCCTCGCAATAAAATGATGATAGAAATGGATAAAACTGCCTTTGAAAATATGAATAAGCAAATGATTGGTTTTATGTGTAAAAATAAAGAGAAACAGCCTGTTATTTTAAACTGGATGAATAGCATGGACAGAAAAACGTATGTGTATGGTTATGTAGATATGTTAAATCTGGATTTAAGAGAAGAAATAGCTAAAATCACAGTTCCTGTTACAATACTTGCTGCTACAAGCCCCGATTTGGCAACCGTTCAGAAAACATATAATACTCAATACGAAAAACTACCTTCCGTAAAAATATACTATGCCGAAAATGCAGCACATTTTTTAATGTACGACCAGCCAGAATGGTTTATGAAAAAATTGGAAGAAATTTTATAATCAAGTGGAAAAACAAGAGCTTTTTAACGAAATATTCAATCAGCATTATTCTAAAGTTTTCAGATTGTGTAGAGGTTATATGAATGGCAATGAAGAACAAGCCTCCGATATTACACAAGATGTATTTATAAAGGTTTGGGAATATTTGGAGTCTTTTCGGGGTGAGGCAAACATCAGTACATGGATATACAGAATATCAGTGAATGCCTGTTTGCTTTATCTGCGAAAACAATCTGCCAAAAAAGAGGTAAAAACCGAAAAAATGCCACATATAGCCCATGAAACCTATTCTTTAGAAGAGGAGGAAAAATTACAACAGATGTATGCTTGTATTCAAAAACTTCAGGAAAAAGAAAAAGCTATTATTTTAATGGTTTTAGAAGGAGTAGAGTATCGTCAAATTGCTGATATTATGGGTATTACGGAAGAAAATCTTCGAGTAAAAATTCATAGAATTAAAAATGCTTTAACTAATTGTGTACATGGAAACCTTTGATGATTTACAGAATCTCTGGAATAAACAAAGTGAATCAAAAGGTAGAAAAAATATTTTACCTTCAGATATTATTAAAAAGGCAGAAGAGCAAACAAGAAAACTTAAAAAGACCCATATTGCCACAATATTGGTACTTTCACTCACTATTGGTGTTTTGGTTTGGTACTTTGTATGGGTTTCAGCTCATAAAACAGGCATGACCCTAGGATTAGCCTTGATGATAGGTTCATTAGTAGTCAGGGTATTGATAGAATGGATAAGTACCCGGAAACTAAATAAAGTAAAGTTACATCAGACTGTAGATGCATTTAGCAGGCAAATAGATATGTTTTATATTTGGAGAAAGCAAGTACATATTATTTTTACTCCTATTATTTACCTCACTTATGTAGTAGGCTTTATAATACTCTTACCCTTGTTTAAGAAATATCTCTCTTCTGGCTTTTACTTATATATACTGATTAGTGGAATAGTATTTTTAAGTGTTTTTGGCTTCTTTTTATTTCGATTTCTTAGGAAAGAACTACAAATGTTAAATAGCATGAGATTGGAATTAAAAAGTAAATAGAAGAAGCATCTGGAATACAGATTTGTGGCGTGTTTTAATATAATAACGTGAGTTCGGGAATAAAAGGAGTGTAGGGATGCAACAGCAGTGTGAACTAACCCGAAACCATTGAGAATCTGACAAGAGAGCTAGAGATTTAGGGTTAGTTTTTGCTATTGCTGCCTTTTTTTGCTTACTTTTTTGGGCAATCAAAAAAGTAAGAAGATGGCTAAATGAGCAAAAGTTGGGAATTAGCTAAATGTAAATTCGCTAAGTGTTTGATAAACAATAATTTATAGGATAATCTAATTCCGAACTCACGTTATAATACCGATTTAAAAAACAAAATGTGTAATAAAGACTTGGTAAGTCTTGCGAGATAATCTCAATTCATACCATTTCTCTCAAGACTTGCCAAGTCTAAACATGCAACATACTTTTAAATCGGTATAAGTAGGTAGAGGGAGAAAATTAATTGCTATAAAGAAATGAACTCCACAAGGGTTAAGGTGCTGACAATCAATTTTTAAACAAAACCCTTGCGGGGATTGAGTGATTACTAATTTTTGGCTTTGATATAGCTTTTTTAAAAGATTAAGACACACTTCTTTTATTCTATCACCCTTTCGTAATATACATCCGATTTTTGAGGATTGCCACTTTCATCGCTGATACCAAAACGCTGGTCATCCATAAACTCTGCCTTATAGGTATGGGTCGAAGTCTGTCCATATAAAGAAAATAATTCACTTGCAGGACGTGTTTCTCTGACAAGAAACGAATAATTAGATGTTCTTTCAAAACCCTTAAGCCATACTTCTCCTATTTTCATATAACTTGCAATGGATTCATTTTCTGGAAGTTGTGTAATTGTCCCTATCATTTCCTCATTTTCTTTCATTATTTTAATACGTAAACCTTTAAGTAGTGGTCTTCCTTTAAGCTCCCATCTACCAATAAATTCACGATCCTGAACATACTGAAACTTACAGGAGGTCAGCAGAAAACATATTCCGAGAAATGATAAAGGCAAGGCGATTTTCATAGTAAATCAAAATAGAAGGTTTAAGTAAAAAGCAACTATTTGGTTTCGGTTTTTTCAGGAATTAAAATCTTTTTAAACTCCTCATGAAAGGCAGCTACACCCTTGGGATTTAAGTGAATTTCGTCAGTAAAATGGTCGAATTGTGTAGCATAAACTGGTGCAAAATCATAATACTTAACCTCTTTGCTTTCCAGAATCTTGCGGAGTTCGTCAATATTTTTCCGGTAAGCCTCATCAGCATTCACATTTGAAACCGGAGCAGTAAAACAAATTAATTCAATATTATTTTTTTTACAAATGTCAATAATCTTGTTAAGATATTTGAGCTCCGCAGGTTTGGATTTCCCGTTTTCGTCCAGTTCAGGTTTTCCATACTTGTCCAGTTTTATCGGGCTGAAAAAGTAATTTTGTACAGAAGGGTCTCCCATTTTGATGCTGCCTCTGTATGTTGTTTCGGTATAAAAATGACCACCATATTCATCAAAATCTGGTTTCATCAGATTAAACATATCTACTAATACCTGATGAATACCCCACGTTGAGTTAAACTCTGCATAACGATAAAAAGGAACATAACGATAGGCATACCATTGTGCACCATAGTCTTTATAGTGATTAAATACCAAATCTTCTTTGAGGTAAGGAAAAAATTTGGGAATGGCAAAATGTGACATAGAATCTTTATTTACCGCCCAGGGATCTATTTGAAGATATAATTTCTTCATTTTATTGCCTTTGTCCAAAAACATCTCAAGCATCAGTTTCTGGTCTGCTATCCAGCTCCCATCTACCGAAATATTCAGCCCTTTCAGACCAGTTTCCTTATTGAGTTTTCCGACGTTAAGCGTAGTATAAGCCCTGGAACTTCCATGAATGATATAATCATATTGCTGGTCATGAATATGATTAAGCCATTGTGATTTATTATATGTGCCATTTTTAAAGACTGCCGTAAAAACTTCATCCAGCAGAAAAAAGACAGCAAATGTAATCAGCAGTAAAATGAGTCCTTTTTTTATGAGTTTCATATTAATACCCCACTCCCGAAGGGAGAGTTATAAACTCCTGACAGAGATACTTATTTCATCAGAAGCCAGTTGAAGCCCATTGGGGTTTGGGGCTGCATTTTTAAAATTGAAAGTAAATAAAACTGCTTTGGTCAAGAAATACGCCAAACAAGGCAATTAACACAAGCAGGGTTATATAAGTAGCATAGCGTACCACATTACGGGTCATAAAGATTTCCTTCAGTTTTTCGTTTTGCTGCATATTTTCAAACAGCAGTAACAAGAAAATCAATGGAAACCCAAGTAGAAAATTGAGCAAAGCTGTTGATTCCAGCCCTTTAATCTGCCCCAATAATTCACCCTGAAAATTAAAACTGTTTCTGATAATAACAAATGCATCGTCGAGCGAATTAGCTCTGAAAAATATCCATGCAAAAACTACTACAGCCAGCATATAGATGCGTTGTAAAATTGCCGGTATCTTAAAAGGAAAGAAATTGTATTTTTTATTGAGTGCCTCCAGTGAATTGAAAATCCCGTGTATAAACCCCCAAACAATAAATGTCCAGTTTGACCCATGCCACACACCAGATACCATAAAAATAAAAAACAGGTTAAATATCCAGCGAGGTACTGAAACCCGGTTTCCACCCAGTGGAATATACAGATAATCTCTAAACCATGTAGAAAGTGAAATGTGCCAGCGACTCCAGAATTCCTGTATAGATTTGGCAAAATAAGGAGTGCGAAAGTTAGTCATCAGATGTACACCCATCATTCGGGCAGTTCCCAGAGCAATGTCTGAATAACCGGAAAAATCACAGTAAATCTGAAAAGTAAAAAACAAAGTGGCAACCACTACAGGCAAGCCATGATACTGGTCAGGATGGTTATACACTACATTAGCAAAATAAGCGAGCCTGTCAGCCACTACTACTTTTTTAAACATTCCCCACAAAGCCTGTCGCAAACCTTGTACAAAATCATCTTCATTAAAAGGCTTCAGATTGTTGAGTTGTGGAAGCAGGTTCTGAGGTCGTTCGATAGGACCGGCAATAAGTTGCGGAAAGAAAGAAGAAAAAACCAGAAACATCCAGAAATTACGTTCAGGTTCAAAACGACGTTTGTGAATCTCAAAAAGATAAGCTATTTTCTGAAACACAAAAAACGAGATACCTAAAGGCAAGATAACATCAGCACGGGGCAGTTGCACTTCTGAGCCAAACCAGGAAATAGCAACTGAAAGGTTTTTGATAAAAAAATTATAGTATTTATAGTAAAAAAGAATGCCCACATTGGTTAGTACCCCTGTCGTAAAAATAAGATTTCTTATTCTATCAGTTTTAGCATTGCCAACACCCAGACCAAAGAAATAGTTAATTACAGATAATCCTAAAAGCAGCAGCGTATATCGGGCTTGAAAAATAGTAATCAGCAAGGGGTCTGTTAATTTCTCTCCAAAAAAAGTAAAATCTTTAGGCAGAGGCACTTGCCAGGTAGCATAGAAATAATAGGCAGCTACAAGTAAGAGAACCCACCGAAAACGGATAGGTATAAGAAAATACAGAATGAGAACTATAGGGAAATAAACAAGAAAATGTAAGGAGTTAAATAACATAAATGAATTACGTTTTAAGTAGTATCCGATATATTTTTTTAATCAGATTACTTGCACTTTTTCGGGTGACGCAAAAATAAAAATTTCTCTTGCATAATACAGATTTTCAGACAGAAAACAGCAGATGGCATCCCTAAATGAAAAAAAATACCCTATTTTCGCAGAAATGTACAAAAAAAGTTTCTTTGCTGCCCTTTTTCTTCTCTTGATAGTGTCTGTATTTTTTTCCATCAGCACAGGCTCTGTATCTATCTCCTTTTCAGAGATTTTTGCTATTGTTATGAATCTGTCAGGAATAAAAAAGGTAACCACTTTTACAGAGCAGCAAGAAGTGGTTTTACTTTTTATTCGGTTGCCTCGTGTATGCCTGAGCTTGCTGATTGGCAGTGGACTGGCAATGGCGGGGGCATTAATGCAAGGACTTTTTCGTAATCCACTGGCAGACCCGGGTCTTATAGGCATTTCTTCTGGAGCCTCATTATTTGCAGTGATTACCATAGTGATGGAAATAAAACTGTTTCAACATTTGTCCGGATTGGCTGGTGTCTATACCTTGTCTTTTATGGCTTTTGCCGGAGCCTGTCTGACTACATTACTGGTATATCAGATTGCCAAAATCTCAGGACAGGCTGTAATCTCCACTCTTTTGCTTGCCGGAATTGCTCTCAATGCTTTGGCGGGTTCCCTGACCAGCCTTATAAGTTATTGGGCAAACGCTGAGCAAATTAGAAGTCTGACTTTTTGGGGATTGGGTAGTTTGGGTGGGGCTACATGGACTACAGTAGCTGGTGTAGCTCCTTTTGTGATAGTGGCTGCCTGTTTTACACCTTATCTTGCAAAGTCATTAAATGTATTAGCTCTTGGCGAAAGTCAGGCAATTCATTTGGGTATCAATCCGGTTGATTTACGCAGAAAAGTGATAATACTGGCAACGCTTGTTGTAGGGGCTTCGGTTGCAGCAGCAGGCATTATTGGTTTTGTAGGGCTTTTAGTACCACACCTCATACGGCAGTTTACCGGTGCAGACAACCGAAAGGTTCTGCCTGCCTCAATGCTGGGTGGGGCAGTCGTGCTTACTTTTGCCGATACGACTGCCCGTATTTTAATTGCTCCGGCAGAGCTTCCTATTGGCATCCTGACTGCCCTGCTCGGAACACCTGTGTTTCTCTGGATGCTTATTCAGAAAAAAGCTTATTAAATAAAGCCTTACTTATCTGTTCTGAAAGAAGACGCAGGCAACCCTTCTTTATTGTATAAACTGGCATCAGGATTATCTGCCCAGGCATATCTGATAAACATAGGACTTGCCACTTTATCACTCCATACAATCACTTTGCCTTTTTCTATGGTGGCATCTGCCCAAACAAATTTCTTATCTGAACCTGCAATGGCAAAAGACGTAAGAGGCTTGTTATCTTTGCTTACCAGCCCACCTCCCGTATTCGTAAAAGAGATAACAATTTTATTCCCTTCAATTTTTGCAGACTCGAATACCGGACCTGAATAAATAACTTTTTTGTCATTATAAGCTATTTTTTTTGCAGCAAGAGCCAGTCTGTGACCTACATCTTTTTTATTGAGTGGATGTATATCATTCCATTCTCCAATGTCAATTGTTACGGCTAAAGCGGTATTAGGAATTGACAAAGCCTGAAGTTGAGCTTCCCGGAGCATAGCCCAGTTACTTTCTGAAGGCTGTTCTTTTCTTTCCATAAAATTGGCAAGCTGCACAATTAGAAAAGGAAAGTCACCCTGTTGCCATTTTAAACGCCAATTTTTAATCAAGGCGGGCAGCAGTTGTTTGTACTCACTAGGTTTTGCTGTATTGGATTCACCCTGATACCAGAGAGCCCCTTTAATAGAATAAGATAGTAGTGGAGAAATCATCGCATTATATAAACCTTCCGGTTTCCAGCGTATAAAAGTTTGTCCGGGAGTAGGTTCGGAAATTGCCCCCAGCTTATATAACCATTCACCTTTAAGGTCTATGGTTTGATTATCTGCTATTATCTCATAGGATTTATCTGGAACAAAACCACCTTTCCCACCATTATTAATTATTCTGACTACTATGGTATTATTGCCTTCTTTTAATACTCCTGCCGGAATTTGATATCTTCTGGGAGGATATTGGTAGCTTGTAGTACCAATAAAAGTTCCATTTATAAAAACTGAGTCTGCATCTACAATTCTCCCCAGATTCAGCTTTGCTGCCTGCCCTACTAACGAAGATGAAATTTGTATGTCTTTTCTGAACCACACCACACCATTAACCCTGCCCAAGTCTGCATCTGCCCAGTAGCCCGGAATATTCATTTTATTCCAGTCTGAAGTAGAGGTTTGAGGGTCAAACCAGCCTTTGCCGGGAGTTTTATGACCGGCATCTGCCTGCTGCAACTGTCGATACCATTTATCGCTACGGGATTTATCTTCAGCTTCTATCTGTTGAATGAGGGCATTGTCTCTGAATTTATGGGCTTCTGCCAGATATTCCGGAAAAACTTGTAAAGCTTCTTCACTCAGCCAGGCTTCTGCCGGTGACCCTCCCAGGCTGGCATTTATCAAGCCAACAGGCGTTTTATAAGTCTTGAAAATATCATTGGCAAAAAAATAAGCTACTGCTGAAACGCCCATTATATTTTTGCGACTGATAGCTTGCCATTGTCCCCCTGTCAAATCGTTTTGCGGGGTGTTAAAGTCATATTTCTTTGGTACTTCAAAATAATGAATAAAAGGATTATCTGCCTGAGCTATCTCAGTTTCATACAAAGGGCTTACTCTTGCCATATTAATCTCCATGTTAGATTGACCAGAACAAAGCCATACATCACCAATGAGTATATCTTTTACAACAATGGTGTTTTTGCCTGCAATTGTCATCTCAAACGGACCACCTGCTTTGAGTTTGGGTAGTTTTATTATCCATTTCCCATCATTGTCAGTAGTTGCCTCGTAGGTATGGTTGAGAAAAGTAAGATTGATTTTCTCACCAGCAGATGCCCAACCCCATATTTTTAGCTCGATATTGCGTTGTAATACCATGCCATCACTAATGAGACGAGGTAATTTTACATCGCAAAAAGCTCTTGGAGCGAGAAGTAAAAAGAATATCAGTATGCCTGATTTTAGTTTCATAAAGAAAAAGAGTTTATATAGACAAATTTATAGAAACTCTTTTTTAAATACACTTTTTAAACTTTATTCTTCGACATAAAACTGATACCTTCTACAAGTTTATCAAGTTCACGGGTAGTGGTGTAAACATGAGGCGTAATACGAACCCCTTTGATATTTTCCCAAACAATACTCACACAGTGTATTTTATATTTTGTCCAAAGGAAACTATCTACTGCGGCGGGTTCCATGCCTTCAATGGCAAAATTGGCAATTGCTCCTGACAAACCGGCTTTGATGGGTGTGAGTAATTTTACCTTTGGTAAGTCTTTTACTTTTTCGCACCAGTAGCTTTTCAGGTAGTGTAGTCGTTCCTCTTTTCGTTTAGCTCCAATAGCCAGTTGAAAATCTATAGCTTGCCCAATGGCTTGTTCTACAGCAAACGAACGGGTTCCCAATACTTCAAACTTTCGAATGTCGTCGGCTTTGGGGTCTTGATTGGGGAATAAAGGGAACAAATTTTTTACTTTTTCTTTCTTAACGTACAGCATTCCGGAGCCAAACGGAGCAGAAAGCCATTTATGTAAACTTGTACCCCAATAATCTGCACCTAAATCTGGAATTTTATAGTCTAAATGAGCAAAAGTATGAGCTGAATCTACAATCACTTCAATACCCCGTTTGTGGGCTTCGTCAGCAATTTTACGAACAGGAAGAATCTGTCCGGTCCAGTTGATGATGTGGGTAATATAAACGATTTTAGTTTTAGCCGTAAACTGCTCTGTGTATTTCTGTACAATTTCATCTTCATTTTCAATAGGTAATTCCAGATTTATCCATTTTAATTTTATCTCGTCCCGCATTTCTCTTTGTTTCCATGCCTGAATCATGTTTGGATAATCCTGTTTGGTAAGCACGACTTCATCTCCTTTTTTGAGTGTCAAACCAAAAATAATAGTTGCCAGAGCTTCTGTCGTATTACGGTTAATGGCAATTTCCTCAGGAGAGCAACCTGCCAAATCAGCCAGTTTAGCCCGAAGCGGTTCACGTCCCTGGTCTAATACCCGCCACATATAATAGCTTGGAGCTTCATTTGCCATTCTGTTATAACGGTCTAGGGCATCTTGCACTACCAAAGGCTGAGGACTGACCCCCCCATTATTAAAATTAATGATATTAGAATTAACAGTATATGCCCGTCTGACCTCAGCCCAGTAATCTTCGTTTTGGGTCATTTCGTATGGTGAAAGGTGTGCAAACTGTCTGCCAAATTCTGTCAGGTTTTTAGCCTGCAAAGGATTAAGGGAGGGCAGGATAGAGGCAGCTCCGGTAAGTAATCCGGCTTGTTTGAGAAAATTTCTGCGGGTTTTCATACAACAGGAAAAAATAAGATGAGAAGATATGAGAAAAACAGCTGGAATCTATCAAAAAAAACTTATAATTCATAAGTTTAGTGAGTATGTTCACTGATACGAGTCTTTTTAAGTAAAATAAACTTTGATTTTTAACAAAATGCTGCTTTTTGTGTTAAGAAAGCCATATTTTTTACTTTTTTAGTTTATAAGAATAATAAATTGATATGAGTTTATTCTGGCATTTTCTAACATTATCTTTGATAGTCATTTACTCAATTTTTATCAGCAGCAATACATGAGAAAGCTATGGTTTTATTGTTTGATATGTGGCATGTTTACCTGCCAGCCACCTTTGCCTGAACAGGAAGTTGTACATAAGAAATTAGAGAGTTTTTATATGCTCAAAGGAGACCCACAATATGGGGAGTGGTTGTTTGAACATAAAGAAACCTATCAGTCTTTTGAGGAATATGTAAAATCTAAACCTACACAGGCAGATAGTTTGCATAACAAAATTTATGTGGCAGTTATCGGTGACCTTTCCCCCAGACAAAAAGAAATTGTTGTAAAAACAGCCAGCTATTTACAGACTTTTTACAATTTAAAGACACAGTTTATCAAACTCAGTGATACTACAAATATCTACCGGCAATCCCGAAGCAATCCTTCTACCAAAAATCTGCAACTTTCTGCTTCTTATTTGATGGGGGTTCTTAAAAAACAATTTCCTAAAGATGCAGCTACTGTGATTGGTTTTACAGCGATTGATTTGTATCCGGGCGATAACTGGAATTATGTTTTTGGATTAGCCTCTTTAAGAAACAGGGTAGGAGTGTGGTCTATGAACCGGTTTGGCAATCCTGAAAATAAAGAAGAATATCAGGATTGTCTGATGAGTACCATTAAAACGGCAGTGCATGAAACAGGGCATATGTTTACGTTGCAGCATTGTGTAAAATATGACTGCTGTATGAATGGGGGTAATAATCTGGCAGAACTGAAAAGGCAGCCGGTGTATTTTTGTCCCGACTGCCTAGATAAGATTTGCTGGAATCGCAAAGAATCTGTAAAAGATAATCTGCTTCGCAGCCGACAATTCTGGAAAGAAGAAAGCAATGCAGAACTTACAGATTTTTATACTAAAAATATAATTGCTTTAGAGAAAAAATAATAACTATTTTACTTAGTTTCTTCTACAGTAGTAGTAGTTTTAGGTGTATGAAAATTGGTTTTATGGGCTTTGCCAATACCAAAAATGCCTATTGCCATCATAAATACAGCTCTTGGCAATGAAAGCAAGGCTTTGAATAATTCGGCAGTATAAAGACTTTTGGGGATTGAAATGAACATAGTAAGAGCATAAATGCCAAGCAAGCCTATCCACAGCCACCAGGTAGTAGCAAAATCAATGTGAAAAAATATTGAAACAATAAATAAAGCCACTCCCATCAACGGAATCAAACCCAGCATGATAACCCGGGGCGGAATTAATTTTTGTAGCATTTTATTTACATAATCAATGTTTCCTTTAAATAACTGCTGTAAACCTTCGCCTCCATATTTACCAAGAAAAGCAAACTGTCCGGCTATCCATCGGGTACGTTGCTTGGCAAAAACCTCAGCACTCTGCACTTTTTCATCATAAATATGAGCATCTGCCACATATTCAATTTTATTACGGGTTTTCATAATTCGTAGTTCAGTTTCCTGGTCTTCACTTCCCATTTCTTCTAGTCCGTCCATTATTTTTTTGTAATACTGAAAATCAAAAGCCATTGCAGAACCAATCAAAGCAGCAGATAATCCAATAGCCCGATGTCCAATCCGGAAAATGTGGTTATTAATCTCCTCTGCCATACCATCCAGCACTGCAAAATTTGTATTTTTATTTTTAGCAGTCCGGTGTCCCTGCACCGCCAGATAACCACTTTGTAAAGCTGTATTTAATATGTGCAGACAACCTTTGCCCATTACATTATCAGCATCCAGAATCAACACATAGTCATAATCATCAGGCACATTTGCCAAAGCATAATTGAGTGATTTGGCTTTAGTACTTTTCTCAAAAAACACCTCAATCACTCTTACAGGCATACTACGTAGTTTTTCCAGTGTGGCAGGCTGGAGTTTATCGGCAATCACAGCTACCTCAAAGTTATCCGCAGGATAATCATGATTCAGGGCTTCCTGAGTAGTGCTTACAATAATTCCATCCTCCTTATATGCCGGAATCAATATCAAAAACTTGCCCAGCTTATCAGATTTATCATATTTCTTCGACCCACGAAGGTTTCCGGCTATGGCAAGAAAGAAAAAGTAGAAAATATAAAAAGCAAAATAAGCAAAAATGACAGATAGTATGATGTTGATAATGAGCATATTGCGAGCTTGTGTTATACTGTTTGGGCAGATAAAATGAGGTTTTGTGCAAAACTATTGAAAATTAAACACTTATTCTCAACCAAATTACCCAAAACTTACAGATTTTTAAAAAGCAATTGCATAAATCGCTTAAATACTTATTTTTGCCCCTGCCTGTTTATCGCTCTTATCGTCTCTCATTTCTCAACCTTTTATGATATTCTCACCCTCCAAAATGACTATTTCCCTGCTATGGCTTTTGCTGGCTGCCTGTGCCGGCAAACCCGAACCTATTCAGAATCAAATTGTATTAAAACCTGATATGGTTATCAATGAATCTGGTATCGGAAAAGCAGATTTGTTGGTTGATGAGCAAGGCAATCTGGGCATAAATGCCAAAACCCGCTGGGAACCCAAAGCATTTATTTCACTTCCATTGGTAGCTGCTGTAATAGACCTCGGCAGTGAATATGAACTTACCAATATTCATTTTTATGATGATGCCCGTAATGGTAAAATCAGACTAGCTTACGGAAAACCTTTTGCATGGACTACATTAGCTGATAAAGAACTGAATACAAAAGGATGGCAAAGTCAGGAATGTAACAAAATAATTACACGTTTTGTCAGAATAGAATCACTGGTTGCCAGTAAGCCCAATGTAGCTACACCCATGCCAAGCGAAATTATTTTGCAAGGTACTCTAAAAGTCAAGCCTGTAGCTCAACCTGTGCCAAAATCTTTGCCATTGCCCACGATGGATAAGTTTACCGGAACTAATGGCTTTATTGACGACCCTGTAGGTATCTTGCAAATGGTAAATACTATCCGTGAATACCACATCTGGCCCGGCTGGAATGAAACTGAAAAAGGGAAACTGGCTTTTAATCCTACGGTGCAGGGCTGGAATTTTGATGCTTATTATACCAATCTTAAAAATGCCGGAATTGCAGTTCATCCGGCTATACAATTTGCTCCACAATGGGTAACATTGAGTGATGAACTTGATCAGAAGCCTGTTCCGCCCAAAGCTGACCCTAATAATCCGGCATCTTATGCCGAACATGCTGCCTTTTTCTTTCAGTATGCAGCCCGGTATGGAAGTGGAAATGTAGCTGATAATCAACTGGTGCTGGCTCCGGGGCAACCCCGCAAACGAAATATGGGTTTGTTGACTCACTACGAAAACTGGAATGAACCTGACAAAACCTGGAAAAAAGAACAAGGCTTTTTTTCGCCATATAATTATGCTGCCATGTCAAGTGCCGACTATGACGGGCATCAGGGAAAAATTAAAGGAAACTATGGTATCAAAAATGCTGACCCAAATGCCAAACTGGTAATGGCAGGTATCTCTACGGCGGATTTGAATTATGTCCCGGCTGTAAAATTCTGGTGTGACCACCATCGCAATGGTAGTTTCCCATTTGCAGCTATCAATTTTCACCATTATTCTAATGATGGTGGTGATAACTTTGACTCTAAAAAAGGCATCAGTCCGGAGGATGACAAGTTAAAAGACCGGATGAAATCAATAGTAGATTATCGGAACAAATACCTGCCGGGAGTAGAAGTGTGGGTCACAGAGTTTGGTTATGATTTGTTTCCACAATCCCGGCAAAGCTCCTTGCCAATAGGGTCGATGTCTGCCGAAGAAGTAAATGCTTGCTGGAATGTTCGTTGCTTTCTTGCACTTGCAGCTGCCGGTGTTGACAGAGCTACTCATTTTATGATTCGTGATGCAGAGCCCTTTGCTAATGTGTATAACAGTGCCGGAGCTACACACAACATGAAAGTAAATGGAGAATGGGTACGCAACAGGCGACCTGCCTGGTATTATATTCACACTTTTCAGACCCGCCTGACAGGCATGCGTTTTGACAAGGAAGTACCCTCTGGCAATGATAAAGTGCTTGTTTATAAATTTCAACATAGTACTAATCCAAAACAAAAGGCTTATGTGGTTTGGTGTAAAACCAGCAATGATGAGAAAGTAAGTAACTTTTCGCTCAAACTTAACAATGACGAAACGCAGGCACAACTGATAACCCTGACTCATAAAGAAGACTTGGGGAAACAAACAGATTTAACAGTGAACAATGGTTCTGTTTCACTAAATGTATCAGAAAAGCCTGTTTTGGTAGTTGTAGGTAGTGGTAAGATTACTTCAAATTTTGTGGCAGAACAAAGATTAACACTTACACCACAGATGCTTACTAACGAAGGTATTGACAATGCCGAGGCTCTTGTAGATGAGCAGGATATAATTGGTGACCCCAACAGTGGCAGTACTCCTGTAAAACCGGGTAAAAACTGGAGTGTAGATTACAGCAAAGATTATGAACTGAGTGCTTTTATCGATTTGGGAAAAGTATATGACGTGTCAAAAGTATTTATCAGTGATGGAAGTGGTGAAGGTAATCTGATGATTTCTACTGGTACACCTGGCAACTGGACTGTAAAAGCCACTGACCCCATGAAAGGCTATCAATCCTGGAACAGTCATGTAATCAATACCAAAACTCGTTATGTAAGATTTACACGCAGCAGCAAGAATGTGGGTGTATTTGAAGTGGCAGTATATGTAAAGCAATAACTTTAACAGAAAGGCTTATGAAATCGGAAAAAGAAAAAATGATTTCGGGCGAATTATACGACCCCAATGACAAGCAACTGGTTGAAGAAAGAATAAGAACCCGCCTTTTAATTCAGGAATACAACAACAGTCGGGAAGATGAACCTGAACAGAGAGCTTCTGTTTTGAAGCAACTTGTTCCGGTAGCCGGAAACGGATTAACCATTCAACCACCGTTTTATTGTGATTATGGCACCAATATGGTAGTAGGGGAGAGAGTGTTTTTCAACTTTGATTGTACGGTATTGGATGTAATGCAGGTAAAAATTGGTGACAGAACCATGTTTGGACCGAATGTACAAATATATACTGCTACCCATCCTATCAACTGGAAAGAGCGGGGTTCCGGTTTGGAATATGCCAAACCTGTAGTGATAGGAGAAGATGTATGGGTAGGAGGAAGTGCCGTTATTTGTCCGGGTGTAACCATTGGTGATCGTACAATTATTGGAGCAGGCAGTGTAGTGACAAAAGACATTCCATCTGATGTATTTGCTGCGGGCAACCCCTGTCGTGTAATTCGTGAGTTAACACCCTAACAGACTGTTTTTTTACAATATATCTGCCAAATAGAGGTAATTTTAAATTAAGCAAAGTTTTCTCTAAATTTGTATTATTCACCCTTAAACTTATCATTTTCAACATAAATTTTATGAAAAAACTCACACCGTTGGGTCGATTACTATTAGTCGTTCTGATTATTGGAGGATTAGCAGGTTTAAAATGGCTCATTCTAGATTCGGGCTTAGTACTAAAGAAAGAAACAATTCAATCACAAGATATAGGCAATATCACACTGCCAGATGCAGCTAAAAACAGTAATACCAATGTACAAGCTGCCGGAATGCCTTCTGAAACACCTGCAAAACTGAATGCTCCTGAAATACGCTGGCTGCTCTGGGCTTGGAATGCCCAGATGGGGGTAATGTTTGCCAATGGAGGTACTCAAACTACCGAAGGCTCTATTATGGAGAAAAAAGGTATCAATCTTAAGCTTACCCGCCAGGATGATGTCCCTAAAATGCAGGCTGACCTTATCAAATTTGCTCAGGAATATCAGACCAATAAAAATACCACTGCCGGAACTCATTTTGTAACTATCATGGGTGATGGTGCTGCTGCATTCCTTTCGGGAGTAAATCCGGAACTTGAAAAACTTGGACCTGATTACAGGGCTCAGATTATCTATACTTGTGGTAAATCGCTGGGAGAAGATAAATTTATGGGTTTACCAGCGTGGAAAGACAATCCACAGACTGCCCGTGGTGGCTTGACTGCTGCCGTATTACGTGATGGTGACTGGAATATTGTTGTAAAATGGTGTGGCGATAATGGAATCAGAGTCAATCCTGACGAAACTACCTACGACCCGGATGCAATGAACTTTGTAGCTGCTGATAATTATCTGGATGCTGCTGAAAAATACATTGCCGGATACTCAGATGACAGGGAGGTTGTACAGAACGGGAAACGTACCGGACAAAAGAAAAAAGTTACGGTGAACGGAGTAGCCACCTGGACTCCCGGCGATGTAAATGTAGCGGAGAAAAAAGGAGGATTGGTTTCTATTGTTTCTACCAAAGAATATCGCAGCCAGATGCCATGTGTATTGATTGGTATTAAAAAATACATGGAAGACAACCGCAAAATGGTGGAAACCCTTATCGAAGGTATCGCAGAGGGTGGTGATCAGGTGAAGTCTCATTCTCAGGCACTTGACAAAGCTGGCGAAATTTCTGCCAAGGTCTATAATGAAGCTGACAAGGCGTATTGGGTAAAATACTATAAAGGCACTCAGGTGGCAGATAAGCAAAGTCAGGTGGTAGAATTAGGCGGTTCTGCTGTACACAATCTGGGTGACAATATGGAAGTTTTTGGCTTAAATCCGGGAAGTACCAATGTGGTAAAAATTGTGTATGATGTTTTTGGCAATCTTTCTTCTAAACTTTATCCTAAACTGATGCCTACTTTTCCTAAAGCTGATGATGTGATAGATATAAGTTATCTGAGAAATGTAGCAGCTAAAGGCGGGACTAATACTACTACAACTGATAAGGTAGTGTTTAACAATGATGCTAATATTAAAGACAAAGTTTCAGAAAAATCATGGAGCATAGAATTTCAGTCCGGTAGTGCTAATTTTACACCGCAATCACTACAAGTAATGGAAACATTGTTTAATGACCTGATTGTGGCAAGCAACCTGCGTGTAGAAGTACATGGTCATACAGATAATGTAGGCGATCCTTCTGCCAATATGACTCTTTCTGAACAAAGGGCTTTTGCTGTAAAAGAATGGTTAGAGAAAAAATCACCTACTAATTTCCCACAAGGCAGAATTATGACTTTTTCTCATGGACAAACACAACCGCTTGTTCCAAATACCTCACCTGCCAATCAGGCAAAAAATCGTCGGGTAACGATTGTGATGGGTAAATAATTTAATGCTCATACCAGGGTTGAAGTGTTTTTATCAGAATGGCTTCAACCCTAATCTTTTCATATCAACCCTCCGAAATATGGATAAAATTATTAACCTTTTTCTGCCTAATTCCAAAAATAGCCGTTCTGCCATAACTATCATGATAATTGTACAGATAGCTGTTTTTATGTTGATATGGTTTACAGGAGCATCCAAATTGCTTCCTACACCCACAGAGATTTTTACAGCATTAGGAAGGCTTTTTCAGGAACAAAACCTGGCTTATGAACTCTGGAACAGTACGTGGCTGTGTTTGAAATCTATGCTGATAGCGGTTGTTATCTCTTTATTTATTTCGTACGCAACAGTTATCCCATTTTTCCGACCTATTGCTTTTATTGTTTCCAAGTTTCGCTTTCTCACTTTAGTAGGCTTGTCATTTGTATTTACATTAATGACAAGCAGTGGCAGCAGTCTTAAAGTATCGCTGATGGTATTTGGTATCACTGTGTTTTTTGTAACATCATTGGTATCAATCATAAAAAATATTCCCAAATATGAATTTTATCATGCCCGTACCTTACGCATGAGTGAATGGCAGGTTGTGTGGGAAGTAATTATTTTAGGAAGATTTGATATGGTTTTTGAGGTTGTTCGTCAGAACTTTGCCATAAGCTGGATGATGCTGACCTTGGTAGAAGGTATTTCGAGAGCAGATGGTGGGGTTGGGGTTTTGCTCCTCAATAATCAGAAACTACTTCGGTTGTCTGATGTCTTTGCTATTCAACTGGTTATTTTGCTGGTTGGTATTTTACTTGACTGGAGCATTGGAAAACTCAAGGAATTCTTTTTCCCGTATAGTAATTTAGGAGTAGAAAAATAAAATTCCTTAACTTTTATAAATTCTCATATAATGGATTTTTCGTACAGCAAGCACGAGTGCATCCTGAAAATAGATAATGTCAGCCTTAACTTTGGTGACAAAGTAGTGTTGCAGAACGTAAATGCTGAAATTAGTAATATAGTACGTCCGAATATGGCACAAGGTCAGATAGTGGGTTTTCTGGGTCCGTCAGGCATTGGTAAAACCAAACTATTTGAAATTATGGCAGGATTACTAAGTCCTACTACCGGACAGGTATTGATAGGAACTGAACAGAAACCCGTACAAGCCGGACTTATCGGCGTAGTGCAGCAAAACTATCCGTTGTTTAACCATCATACCGTTTTTACAAACCTTGAGATTGCTGCTAAAAAAAATACTACCAACTCAACAGAAAGGAAAGATAAGATTTATAACATTTTAGACAGATTTAAGTTACGTACTCACGCCAACATGTATCCGGCTCAGCTTTCGGGAGGGCAGCGTCAACGTATTGCCATCGCTCAGCAATTGCTTTGTTCGGAGCATTTTTTGTTGATGGATGAACCATTCTCAGGCTTGGACATTAACATGGTAGAAGAAGTGAGTGAGATGATTATAGAAATTGCAAACCTACATGAATTGAATACCATTATTATTGTGTCACATGATATAGTTTCAACATCAGCTATATCAGATACACTGTGGTTGATGGGAAGAGACCGGGATATACACAACAATATTATTCCTGGTTCTAAAATTAAACATACCTTTGATTTGATTCAGAGAGGGCTTGCTTGGCGACCTGATATTAAAAAAATGCCTGCTTTCTCTGATTTGATAAATGAAGTAAGGGATATGTTTTTATATTTGTAAGACATGCCTCATAAACAAAACCAGCTATTTTGTGACTTCTTTTCAGTGATTTGTCGAAAAAAAATTTTTATTGTATTAGTACATTCAAATTTGCACTACTTTTTAGAACCTAATCCTGTACATCATGAAAAAACTTAGTCTGTTGTTTACTTATGTGATTCTTTTCTTTTTTAGTGTAGCAACATATGCTCAGGGAGATGAAAAAGAATCAACCAAGCCGTGGGTTATTACCGCCAGCTCTCACTTTATTAACTTCAAAGCTCCTCAAACTAATCTGGTAAGTGATTATCTGAAGGGACAAAACTGGCAATATGCGTGGGGACCTACCCGTATAGCTGCTACTAAATCCTTGAATAATGCATTAGGTATCATGGGGACAGCTTCTATGGCAAATTTGAATTTGCTTAATGGAAGACAATCTGTGGGTTACTGGAAATTAGATGCTAATATTCAATACACTATGGCAGATGGCAAAATACTGCCTGTTTATTCCATAGTAGAGCCTTATTTCTTTTTGGGAGGGGGGGCTGTAAATATTGATGAAAAAACAGAAGCCACACTTGGTTTTGGTTCTGGTATTAATTTATGGGTAACACCACAATTTGGTATAACAGCATTTACATCTTACAACACATCTAAATCTTATAATTACTGGCAAAATGCGTTAGGCATCAATTTTAGAATTGGCTCTAAAGGTGAAAAAGTATTTGATAAAGATGGAGATGGTATTGTAGATAAACTAGATAAGTGTCCTGAAATAGCCGGACCAGCTTCTACAAACGGTTGTCCTGATAATGATGGAGACGGAATAGCTAATGCTGATGATGCTTGTCCTGATCAGGCTGGTATAGCAGCGTTTAAAGGTTGCCCTGATACAGATGGTGATGGAATACAAGATAAAGAAGATGAATGCCCCAGTGTTGCTGGTATAGCAGCATTTAAAGGTTGTCCTGATACAGATGGCGATGGCATTCCTGATAAAAATGACGGCTGCCCAACTGAAAAAGGTACTGCTGCTAATAATGGTTGCCCTGATACAGACGGTGATGGTATTATTGACAAAAACGATTCTTGTCCAACTGAAAAAGGCTCAGCAGCAAATAAAGGTTGTCCTGATGGAGATAACGATGGTGTAATTGACAAAGATGATAAATGTCCTACAGTTCCGGGTACGGTGGCTTTGCAAGGTTGTCCTGAAATAAAACAGGAAGAATTGAAAAAAATCGCATTGGCTGCTTCCAGCATTCAGTTTGAAACAGGCAAGGCAACTATCCTGAAAACATCTTATAAACAACTGGATACTGTAATTGACATCATGAAGAAAAATCCTACTGTTAATTTTACCATTGATGGATATACTGACAATGTAGGAAATGCCAATTCAAATAAAGCTCTGTCGCAACAAAGAGCTGAAGCTGTAAAAAAATATTTTACAGACAGAGGTGTAGAAGATAGCAGACTGGATGCGATGGGATACGGTGCTGAAAAACCAATTGCGGATAATAAAACCCCTGCCGGACGTGCTAAAAATCGTCGTGTAGAAATTAAGCCCGTTCAATAATAACTTGTCATTTTATAAAAAAGCCCTTTGGAAATGTTATTCAAAGGGCTTTTTTTATAGATATTGTTGCTAAATGCACTTCTGTATATTGTACAAATCTCAACGTAAAAATGAATGTATGTGAAGTTATATGATATGCAGGACAGAAGTAGGAATTAGTTCTAGGCATAGCTTTGAGGTACAAACTACAAAGTTACCTACTCCAGATAAAAAATATAAAGAACGATTTGTATGAGCAAATCAAAGTGCATTTTTCTTGTGAGAAGATACCAATTAACAAATTGCTTGATAGTGAGAGAGTTGATTGAAGTTTACAACAAAGTTCATTGAGCAAGTGGAGTAAAGCCATAAAAGGATAGCAAAACCTGGAGAGCAAGCATAAACAACTGCAACTTTTCTCATTTTCTCCTCGCCTTTATGCCCAACTTGTCTGGAAGATAAATGTAAGTGAACAGAAATTGGTAAAAGGAGATTATTTTATTAGCGGTAGTAATCACTACCAACTAGATTTGGCAAAGGTTGATGAAAAGCGATAGCAAATAGAGAATTTGCCTAGACTTTCAAAACATGAGGATTTAACATAATATCGTCAACGGCACAAGACGAATAAAGCTTTTTGTTTTTATCTCTGACATTGATTTGGGCAATCAAAACAGTATTTTGGATGATAGAGAAAGGTAAAAAGATACCCGTCAAATATTTTAAAGACAAAAAAGAAGTGTGTTTTTAAGTGTGAACTCAATGAATTACAAAGTATTTTGCTCGACAATCTTAATTACTAACTTTTGTCGTGTACAAAAAACATCTTTAATTCGATAAAAAATACGTTTCTGAGCAAATACTGACCGTAGAAGAATAAAGTAAAATGCTTTTTTGAAAGTTGTAATTAAATTATTCGGTTTTTCGTAGTTTAAACTTGTAGATGCGATAGCTGAATGACACAACTACTCGGCTTGCTTTAATTATAAGCGTAGGCTAGTTCGGTAGCAGCAAACCAGCGTTTGTATTCATATCTGGCTAAGCCTGCAAACCGGAAACCGTCCAGAGCATTTTTCTTGTTTCCTGTGATTTGAGTACCATTTATATTGGTATTTCCATATAAACGATGCTGGGTAATATAACTGGCTTTAATACCATAAGAAAACTGCTGGCAATATGTCTGAGTACTTAAAATTAGGACAAAATAGATTGTAAAATATAGTTTTTTTGTCATTAGAAACAGGTTTTGCTGGTTAAATCACGTCCTAAAGATTATATACTAATAGTAAACTTATATTTATTACTTTTCCTTAAACAAAGGAACATCTGATTGTGGCTTCTTTTTTAAAGAAGGAAATTTGTAAAAGCGATAACTGAGGGAAAAGAAAAAACGGGTAGAAGAAACCCGAAACGGATATGATTTCCTATCATAGATTATTTCTTTTCTGGTAAGTGTAAGGCTTCGTTCATAAGTAATGTCAAAAGAGAAATTTTTTATTTCTAAGCCTGCTCCGAATTTTTGGGCTAATACAAAAGGGATATGGCTATTTTCTATGCCTATCCGTATTTTTGTTATCTGGTTTTCTTCTTTTATATACTCATATAACGGGTCATTGGGGTCTTCAGGATAGAAAATGTTTGATGTGAGGTATTTATTGTTTCGAAACTGATACCATACCCCTAAACCTGTGTATAGTCTTAAAAACTTAACAGGTTTAAAACCTCCGTTTAAAGTAAAATCAAAAGTTTTATAACTTCCACCGCCACCACCACTTCTCTGAGAAAAAGGAGTAGGACCTGTTATCCCAAATGAACCAACAGTAGTACTGTAAACAAGTTCTGGTTGAAGAGACCATTGTTTAAACTCAAGTCTGGTGAAACCACCGATATGAAACCCCTCATGTATGCTATAAATATGGGTTTCGCTACCAGATATACTGGCACCCTCTATCACAGTTTTGGTATTAATGTATTGTTTGGCATACGAAATATACCCCTCTTTGATACCATAAGAAAATTTTTTTGAACTTTGACAGTAGGCAACCAAAGAGACTAAAAATAAAAAAATAAAAAGAGGTAGGGTTTTTGTCATAAGCTGGTTAATTATTTGTTTGTCAGGATTTTAATTTTGTAAATTGCTTGGCAAAAACTTTGCCAAATACAAAAGTATGCTATTTCGAAAATTCATTTACTGGCTTTTTCTAACAAATTCTCTGTCTGTTTTGGCACAAACTTACCCTCGTAAAGAAATAGATATTGATGCCTTCATACAAAATCTTTTCAATCAAAACCAGCAGGATGAAAATGTAAATTATGAAGACCTTTACGAAGCTCTTTATCAATTATATTCTCAACCTCTTAATCTCAATAAAGCCAATCGGGAAGACCTTAATAGTCTATATCTTCTTTCACAGGAGCAAATTAATAAATTGCTTGATTATAAAAAGACAAATGGCGATTTTTTGTCCATCTATGAATTGCAGGCAGTGCCGGGTTTTGATTTAGAAACAATTTACAAAATCTTGCCATTCGTAGAAATCCCTGACAAGCAGCAAGGTAATATCCCTTTATGGAAACGCATTTTGCGGGAGCCTAATAATTACTTTTTGCTTAGGTATGACCGTGTTTTACAGCAGAGAGAAGGGTTTTCGCAGGCTGTTCCGGGTTCTAATGGTACAATTCCTCAACGTTATACTGGCTCTCCTGATAAACTTTATATGCGTTACAGAGTAAGCCATGCCAGAGATTTTAGCTTCGGTTTTACTGCTGAAAAAGATGCTGGAGAACAAATTGTTTTTAACGGTAAAACTACAGGTTTTGACTTTTTATCTTTTCATGCCCAAATACAAAACAGAGGCAGGCTTAAAAATCTTACCTTAGGTGATTATCAAATGCAATTTGGACAGGGCTTGGTACTTTCAGCCGGATTTGCAGTCGGTAAAGGTGCTGAAACCATCACTACCATCCGACGCAACAATCTGGGAATCCGTCCATATAGTTCTGTATTGGAGAGTGGTTTTTTCAGAGGAGGGGCAGCTACGTATGCTCTCGGAAGATTTGATCTGACTCTTTTTTACTCTAATACCCGAAGAGATGCCAATTTGCTTACCACCTCCGACACTACCTCTGATGAAATAACAGAGCCTTATATCAGTTCAGTACAGATTTCAGGCTTTCATCGCACTCCCAACGAAATAAGTGCCAAAAACAGCATTGGTGAACAAATTGCTGGCAGCAATATTTTATATGAAAGCAAAGACAAAAACTTGCAAACAGGTTTTACGATGCTGCAAACTACTTATTCTGTAAATCTGCAACGACAGCCGGAGGTGTATAACCAGTTTGAATTTAGAGGTAGGCAAAACCTGCTTTTGGGCTGGAACTATACCTATAATTTTCAAAACTTTAACTTTTTTGGTGAAGCAGCACGTTCAGAAAGTGGCGGCATTGGTTTAGTGTCAGGCTTTGTAAGCAGTTTGAGCAGTAAAATAGAGATGTCTATATTGTATCGGCGGTTTGATAAAAATTTTCACACCTTTTATGCCAATGCTTTTGGCGAAAATACCCGTAATATCAATGAAAGAGGCATGTACTGGGGCTTCAAATTTACGCCTATCCGGAAACTGATTTTTGCTGCCTACTATGATAAGTTTTTGTTCCCCTGGCTTAAATTTCAGGTTGATGCTCCTTCTGAAGGATATGAATATTTGTTGAGAACTACTTACAAACCATCCAAAACAATTACAATTTACGCCCAATATCGGGAAGAATCTAAGGAGAAAAATCAGCCTGATAATACTACCAACATAGATTTTTTAGCCCGTACCCTTCGCCGAAATTATTTGCTTGATGTAGATTTTAATGCTACCCCTCATCTTTTTCTTCGCTCCAGATTACAAATGAGCAGCTATCATATAGGTTCTGGTAATACCACTTATGGCTATGCTCTGGTTCAGGACTTTAATTTTGACTTCTGGAAATTTCAGTTTTCAAGTCGTTTTGCTCTTTTCGATACAGATGATTATGACAACCGACAATATGTTTATGAAAAAGATGTTTTGTATGCTTTTTCTATTCCGGCTTATAATGGCAGAGGGCTTCGCAGCTATTTTATGATTCAATATGACTTAACAAAAAAAATAGATATTTGGCTCAGGTTTTCACAAACTAACCTTCGAAATGCCAAAACAATTGGTTCGGGGCTTGACGAAATCAATGGCAATACTTTATCAGAAATAAAAGCACAGATACGGGTAAAGTTTTAATTGCTATTTTTGCAACAGAAATTGATAACACGGGATAGTATACAATTCCGTTTTCACTAAACTGTAAAATTTTGCTTACCAAACGAATTATTCCCTGTCTTGATATAAAAGATGGCAAAACTGTAAAAGGGATTAACTTTGAAGACCTGCGTGATGCCGGTGACCCGGTAGAGCTGGGTGCTTATTATGCCAGTCAGGGAGCCGATGAACTGGTTTTTCTGGACATTACTGCTACCGTAGAGAACCGAAAAACCCTGATAGAACTGGTCAGAAATGTAGCTCGTCATGTCAATATTCCTTTTACGGTTGGAGGTGGAATTTCATCTGTCTCTGATGTAGAAGCCTTGCTCAAAGCTGGAGCTGACAAATGCTCTGTTAATTCATCGGCTGTTCGTAACCCGCAATTAATCACAGATTTGGCTCTGGAATTTGGTTCACAATGTGTAGTGGTGGCTATAGATACCCGACAAATTGCCAATGTTGCCAATAGTACCAAGCCATTTGCAAACGCCTATGTACATACACATGGAGGCAGAAAACCTACTGAAATCAAAACAGTTGAATGGGCAAAAGAAGTGTATGAACGGGGAGCTGGAGAAATATTGCTTACCTCAATGGATACTGATGGCACAAAAGCTGGCTTTGCCAATGAAATAACAGCTCATATCTCGGATATGCTTTCTATTCCGGTGATAGCTTCCGGTGGAGCTGGCACTATGGAACATTTTAGGGAAGTATTTACGACTGGCAAGGCAGATGCTGCTCTGGCTGCCAGTATTTTTCATTTTAAGGAAATACAGATACCTGATTTAAAGCAATATCTGCACACCAATGGTATAATTGTAAGAATTTAAGCATTTAAAAACAGATGAATATAGATTTTCAGAAACAAGACGGACTGGTTCCTGTGATTGTGCAGGACATAGATACACAAAAGGTGTTGATGCTGGGATATATGAATGAGGAGGCTTTTGCAAAAACAAAAGCCGAGCAGATTGTAACTTTTTTTAGTCGTTCCAAGCAAAGACTATGGACAAAAGGTGAAACTTCGGGTCATTTTTTACATGTAAAAGAAATACTACTGGATTGCGATGGTGATACCATTCTGATTAAAGCTCACCCTCACGGACCCACTTGTCATACCGGAGCTGATACTTGCTTTGAAGAGAAAAATGAAGGGAAAGCTCTTTTTCTCAATTATTTACAAAAGCAAATCATCAGAAACCGGAAAATCAATCCGTCTGAAGAATCTTACACCAGTAAACTTTTTAAAAGAGGCAGAAACAAAATTGCCCAAAAAGTAGGTGAGGAAGCTGTAGAGCTTGTAATTGAAGCTAAAGATAATGATGACAACCTTTTTAAAAATGAGGCTGCTGACTTGCTGTTTCATTTTCTGGTGTTACTCGAAGACAAAAATATTGACCTTGACGAGGTAATAGATATTCTCAGCGAAAGGCATAAAGCAAAATGAGTTTTTTATGTAAAAATAAGCTATCACTTGCATCTATTCTAACTCTGACCTTTCACTGGCATTCAGTTCGAGGTCAGAGCTAATTTTACTGGCTGAGGGTCTGTTGAGCAACATAAAAATCAATATTAGTGCAGTTCCCCCGAATACATAAATGTTTCCTGTCAGGAAATAAATAATGGCACAAAAAACAGCCGAACCCTCAAGCAAAGCCAGTCTGATAATAAGAGTAGTCTGATATGCTCTAAGTTTTTCTAATAGACTTTTCTTCTGTCTGATGACACCGAGTTGAGCATTACCAATAAAATTTCCAGCTAAAATACCACCGACACATACAGCCAGGGCAATCACTAAAAATAACTGTGCTGATTCAGGCAATTGTGGAGGCTGTTGCAGCATAAAAAATACAGTTGATATAATCACTGTGCCTCCTGTCAGGGCAAGGTGTAATATCGTCATTGTTGTGAGTATTTGCTTGGGTGACGATGGTGGTGGAGCATATTCATTGTCTTGCATATCTCTTATTTGATTTTTACTTCTTTTGGTTGTAAAGGTTCTACCGTAATAGCTTCTGTATGCTGAGGATTAGGAGTATATAAGTTCGGATATAAACGTGCCATAGAGTCGGCATAAGCCCTGTATTTTTGAGCAGCCAGATACCCTTTGATTTGTTCATAACGCTCAAGAGCTTTTACATTTTTATTAAAAATATCTTCACTTACTACATTAGCGTAAGCCTGCACCGCATTTTCCCACTGACCTGTAAAGTCATAACTGAGAGCGAGTAATTCGGTATAATTGGCAGGTAGCACCTGTTTTTTATTTTTTACTTTTTCAAAATAAAGTAAAGCTTTAGGATAATCTTTTTGTAAAAAACTCAGTAATCCAATTTCATAATATGCCCTAAAAAAAGATGTATCCGAACGCACTGCAAATAAATAATGGGCATTGGCACTATCTATCCTGTTAACATCTGAAAAGTTACGTATGGTAAGCCGACAGTTTTCGGCAAGTTGATAATGTAATCCAGAATAATCAGGATTTTGAGAGAGACCTGACGATATATAAGAACGAGCTTTTCCGAAGTTGCGTAAGTTATTATAAATCATGGCAAGCTGTGTATAAGCCTCTGCAAAATCTTTTTGATGATTAAGTGTAGTCTGAAAATTGGAAATAGCTTTGGTTGTATCAAATACTGCCAGAGCATTTTTTCCTTTCCAAAACCACGCTTCTGCATAATAAGGAGACAAGTCAATTGCTTTGTCAAGATGTTGTAAGGAAGCCTGATAATTATTTTTCAGGAAATAAAGTTTACCAAGCAATGCAAAAAGTTCAGGATTTTGTAACTGAAGTGTTTTGGCTTGTTCTGCATCTGCAATCGCTTTTTCAGTCTGATGATTATCATAATAAATTTCAGCCCTTAGCAGATAATATTTCGGCTGACCATTATCTTTATCAATCGCTTTTTGAATATCTTCTGATGCTGCCTGAAACTGGCGGGTCTTTACTCTGATTCTGGCACGCTGATAATAGCTATCAGCTGTACCTGTGGTATTTACAATTTCATCAAGGGCTGCAAGCACTGTCTGGTAGTTTACAGAATCCGGAACTGGCGGGATGGTATCGTGTGTATGTGGGGATGGGTTGCATGAATTTAATGAAATCATTCCTGCAACCACAAGCATATATACTAATCTATTAAATAACAGATTAAAATTGCTAATTTTTACAATATAGCTGGCAACAGCTTGTATAATCACTACTTCTAAAATAATATGTTTAACATATACCAAAAGTAATACAAGCCTTATAATTACACAAGATTGTCAGATTATATAAACTCAAAAACCAGTTTATAGTTCTACTGATTAGATTTCTATTTATTAAATAGATTGTTTTAATCCAAAATGGGTTTCTGCCGATTGGCTTTTTTCTCACTGGTTTTCTTTTTACTAAGTAATCTTTCAGCTACCATAGCTTGTGTAGGTTTTGTTTTCTTACGGCTTTTAGGCTTAAAAAAGGCTTTTTGCAAAAGCTTATAAAATTTTTTGACAACATCCTCCTTATTGGCAAGTTGGGTTCTCGCAGTTTGTGATACTACCTGAAGCCAACCTTCCTGATTGATGTGGTTAGCTAATTTTTCTTTTATCAGTACTTTTTCTTCTTCGGTAAGTAATACAGAATTATCGACATGAAAGCGTAATTCTACTTTTGTAGATACTTTATTTACATTTTGCCCCCCAGCACCACTACTTCTTGACGTCTGAAATACAAATTCTCTGCTAAAATCTCTGTTTTCCATCTTCGTTTTTAATTATATCAGACAGTTAATGTATTTTTTCTGAAAAAATAACCCATTTTTTATGGCTTATACGACATTATTTTTCCTTTAGTAAGTAAAATATAGTTTCTCTCTTGTGGTTCATACAATATAGCATCATATTGAATTGGGAAGACAATAGAGCCATTTTCAGCCATAAGTCCATACAAACTGCCCCGTTTTACAATGGTGTGATAATCGTTTTGAGGAAATACTTTGTCAAAACGTGGAGGCAATACTTCGTAACCATTTTTCCCGATTATTCCATATTTATTCCCTTTTCGGGAAATAAATACTCCTGAAGATTGTCTGTAAATGGTATCATACTCAAATTTCATCAGCTCTTTTGCCTGTAGAGATATAATGCTGTATTTCCCTTTTTTGCGGGCTATGGTCAAGCCGTTTTCCATATCCGACACCCACTCGTAGTTGGGTTGAATGATAATAGCTTCTTTTTTATTGATAAATCCCCATCCCCCATTAAATTTTACCGCTGCTACATTTTCATGAAAAGGTTTTACAGCCTCATATCGGTTGCTGATACGCATCAATCCTATCGAATCTATAAAACCCCATGTTTTGCCTAATTTATGTGGCATTCGCCAGTCATATTCGAGTGGAATAGTGTCTAATGCCATACCTTGAGGTAACGAATCAATCTGTAACGTGTCACATAAAGTAGTAAGCAGGCTATCACCATTGCTCTTTTTTATTTCCCATTTATTAAAAGCAGTCAGTAAAAAACTATCATTTTCTTTTTCTTTTATTTTTTTAAATTTTATGGGTTGCAGAAAATGGTTGTCTAAGGTAAGCAAGCCATAATGCATTTCTTCCGAAAATTTGATGCCAGTGAGGGGTGGCTGAAGTTGGCGATTGCCTGCAAGGAAGACCCGTGTAAAACTTCGCAATGTATCATAGGAAGGAGGTATTACAAAAAGTCCTCGTTCATTAATTAACCCCCATTTTTCACCTTGTTTCACGAGAGCATACCTTTTTTCAAACTCGAGTGCCTTACTAAAAGCTGGCTTGATAATAATCTTGTCTTTTTTATTTTTATAACCAAACAATCCATTTGTAGCTTGAAAAGGAGTTAGAACTGACTGACTTGTGGCAAATAGTGACAGAAAAAGCAAAAAAAAACTCAGACAAAACCTCATACGATATGAGTCATTATATGTTAAAAAAACTTTAGATTGTAGAAGCTGAATACCTGTAAAATTATGCCTTTTTATTCCAGATAAAATAAAACGGCAATCCGGTCAGCATAAGACCCAGTCCCCATAAGGCTTCCTGAGTTTTGTTTACCAGGGTCATACCAATAAGTATCACACAAAAAATCACAAAAATGGCAGGTACAAACGGGTATCCTACTACTTTATAAGGACGTGGAGCATCGGGCATGGTTCGCCTGAGTACAAATACCCCAAAAGCAGTAGCTCCATAAAAAATAAATGCTGCAAAAATGAGCATATCTGTAAGTTGGTCAAAACTACCTGATAAAATCAGCACAGAAGTCCAGAAAGCTTGCATCCAAAGTGAACCCGACGGCGTATTGTATTCAGGGTGAATAAAGTCAGCTTTTTTGAAAAACAAGCCTTCGTTTGCCATTTTATGGTAAAGTCGGGCAGCGAGTAAAATGGTGGTATTGGTACAGCCAAAAGTTGCAATGAGAATCAATGATGAAATAAGCAGATTGCCGGGATTTCCCAGAAAACTCTGTACTACTGCCACGGCAGCAATCTGATTTTCACCTTTGTGTATTTCAACAAACTTATCAATAGGCAACGTATAGAGGTACGTAAAATTAACACTCAAGTACAAGGCTATTACCGTCATCACACCAAAAAATAAAGCCAACGGAATATTACGCTGAGGATTTTTAATTTCTCCACCCAGATAGGCTACACTTGACCAGCCTTCGTAACCCCAAAATGCTGCAATGAGGGCAGCAAACAACCCTGTAAACAACTTACCTGCATCTGGACTTTGATAGCCAACGGCATTGGTTTGTATGTTTTGCAAACTGCCATTCCCAATAGTAAATCCAAGAATTACTATCCCTAAAATCCCTATCAATACCAAAGAAGTAATGATATTGCTGAAACCTTCACCAAATTTAAGCCCCCGGTAGTTTACAAACGAAAGCACCCACACCACCACAATAGCCAGTAATTTTACACTGAGATTATCTAAGGGGTGCAAGCCCAGTAAAGGCAACTGTGCCAGATTTTCGGGAGTGGCTGGTAAAGGAAATATATTGTTGAAAGACTGTGAAAAAACATAAGCAATAGAAGCAATAGAAGCAGACCTGATTACAGCAAAACAAGCCCAGCCGTACATAAATGCAAAAAAACGTCCGTACATCTTCCGAAAATAAACGTACTCCCCGCCAGAATCTGCCAGCAAACCAGTAACCTCAGCATTGCTTAATGCCCCGAATAAACTGATAACCCCAGCCAAAATCCAGGCAACCAATACCCAAACAGGAGATTGTAATTCGGCTGACATGGGAGCTATTTTTTTAAAAACGCCTGACCCTACAATAGAACTCACCACCAACAGCACTGCCGACCATAATCCTACGGATTGTACTAATTCTCCTTGTTTTTTTTCCATTTGTTTTCGTTTTGTGTTTTATCTGAAGGCTTGTTATTTTGTGCTACTTTTGTAAAAGCCCATTTTTCAAAAATGTGGAAAATTGTCTTAAAACCAAAATTTAATGAATTTTCAAAAAACTTTATTTTTCAAAGTGTTACTGCCTTTTGGTGTAGGAGGTGGTGTTTTATTATTTCTTCATACCCTATTACTCGCTTTTTTGGGAAAAAATCCATTGGGTGGCTATCGTGATTTAGATTTGCTCCTTTTTGTAATAATCATAGCAATAATGCTGGTACGGTATAATTTTCTGACTCAAAACAATCCTTTGTTTTGGGAAGTTTTCTTGAGTGCCTATGTATGTTTTATGGTGGCTCTTCTGGTTTACCTGCTTTCTACCTATGTATGGATTATTGCAAAGCCGGAAATTTTGACAGAATATGCTAACCTGAAACGTGAATATGTACTGGAAAATAAGGCTGATTTTATCCAAAATATTGGGCAGAAAGGTTATGAAGATACTCTTAAAGCATTAACAGTCATTACGCCTAAAGATATTTTTGTAGACCAATTGTTAAAAAAAGGAGCTGCCGGACTGGTAATTTCAGCGTTTCTGTCAATTTTATTCCGACTTGCGACTTTTATTACTGTCCAGCGTACCAAAACCTCTCAAAAGTCATGAATCTTGAATTTAATAAAAACGAAGACCATAATAAACTGCTGGCATCTAACCTGAAACTGAAACTAAAAAAAGTTTATCTGGGTGGTGGTGAAAAAAGAATTGAAAACGAACACAAAAAAGGCAAACTTACTGCCCGTGAACGCATCAGCTATTTAACAGACAAAGATTCTTATTTTCTGGAAATTGGGGCTTTTGCCGGCGAAGGCATGTACGAAGCCGAAGGCGGTTGCCCCAGTGGTGGTGTGGTAGGTGGAATTGGCTATATAGCTGGCAGACAGTGTGTAATTGTAGCAAATGATGCTACCGTAAAAGCTGGTGCATGGTTTCCGATAACAGCCAAGAAAAATCTTCGTTTGCAGGAGATTGCGATGGAAAACAAGCTTCCCATTATTTACCTTGTAGATAGTGCCGGTGTTTTTTTGCCGATGCAGGACGAAATTTTCCCAGATAAAGAACACTTTGGCAGACAGTTTCGGAACAATGCCATGATGTCGGCAATGGGAATTGTACAGATTGCAGCCATCATGGGCAGTTGTGTGGCAGGTGGTGCTTATTTGCCGATTATGTCTGATGAGGCTTTGATTGTAGAAGGTACAGGTTCGGTTTTTCTGGCGGGGTCTTACCTGGTAAAATCAGCCATTGGCGAAGATGTGGACAATGAAACTTTAGGTGGAGCTACTACTCATTCTGAAATTTCGGGTGTAACAGATTATAAATGTAAAAACGACCAGGAATGCTTGGATACTATCCGTAATCTGATTTCTAAAATTGGAAAGCCTCAGGAAGCCGGTTTTGACAGAATTAAAGCAGCTTTGCCCAAACTGAATCAGGAAGAAATTTATGGCATACTTCCGGCTGACCGCAGCAAGCCTTATGACATGCTTGAGATTATCAAACGTCTGGTAGATGATTCGGAAATAGAAGAATACAAAGAACTTTACGGAAAATCACTAATTTGCGGGCTTGCCCGGATTGACGGCTGGGCGATAGGAATTGTGGCAAATCAACGCAAAATTGTAAAATCTAAAAAAGGTGAAATGCAGATGGGTGGTGTAATTTATTCAGATTCTGCCGATAAAGCTGCCCGTTTTATTATGAACTGCAACCAGAAAAAAATTCCGTTACTTTTCTTACAAGACGTTACTGGTTTTATGGTCGGCAGCCGGTCTGAACAAGGAGGCATTATCAAAGACGGAGCAAAAATGGTAAATGCAGTTGCTAACTCGGTTGTGCCAAAGTTTACGGTTGTGATTGGCAACTCTTACGGAGCCGGCAACTATGCCATGTGTGGTCGGGCTTACGACCCTCGCCTGATGTTTGCTTTGCCCTCTGCCGAAATTGCTGTAATGAGTGGCGGTTCGGCTGCTAAAACCCTGCTTCAAATTCAGGTTTCTAATCTCAAAGCCAAAGGGCAGGAACTTACACCTGAGCAAGAAAATGAATTGCTTGACAAAATAAAACAATCTTACGAAAGCAAACTTTCCCCTTATTATGCAGCCTCACGCCTGTGGGTAGATGGCATTTTAGACCCGATGGAAATCCGGAAAGCCATCTCTGCCGGAATCGAAGCAGCGAACCATGCCCCTATCGAAAAACAGTTTAATGTAGGAGTAATTCAGACGTAAAATGCTTGAATTGGCTGATTTTTTTGGCTTTTTCGTATGAATTCGTTTTCTTTCGGTAAAATCAAACATTATAAAAAACCAAAGTTCCAGATGCTTGAAGAATTTGAAACCCGCATTGACCTCTCCCAGCTACGGGAAGCCCTCACTCACATTCGTACTGAAATCCAGAAAGTAATTGTAGGTCAGGAACAAATGATAGATTTACTGATAGCAGCCATTCTTGCAGACGGGCATGTGTTGATTGAAGGTGTGCCGGGGGTTGCCAAAACCCTTACCGCCAAACTTATTTCCAAAGTAGTATCAGTAGGTTTTTCAAGAATACAGTTTACCCCTGATTTAATGCCTTCTGATGTACTCGGAACCTCAGTTTTTAACTTGAAAACATCTGAATTTGAGTTCAAAAAAGGACCTGTTTTCTCAAATATTGTGTTAATCGACGAAATTAACCGTTCTCCAGCTAAAACCCAGGCAGCTTTGTTTGAGGTAATGGAAGAAAGACAAATCACTATGGATGGCAAAACTTATCCAATGAGTTTGCCTTTTATTGTGCTCGCTACCCAAAACCCCATAGAACAGGAAGGAACTTATCGTTTGCCGGAAGCTCAACTCGACCGTTTCCTGTTTAAAATAGAAGTAGATTACCCAACAGTAGAACAGGAAGCCCAGATACTGGCTTTTGCTCACAACCGCAAGCACGAGCAACAACTTGCCGACGTAAAACAGGTACTTACAGCCGAGCAGATAGATACTTATCGTAAAAAAGTAAAGGAAATCCACATTGATGAGAACCTGATTAAATACATTGCCCAGATTGTAAGCCAGACCCGCAATCATCCTTCTTTATTCCTGGGAGCCTCTCCTCGTGCCTCTTTGGCTATTATGAATGGCTCAAAAGCCTTTGCTGCCATGAATGGTCGGGATTTTATTACGCCCGAAGATATTAAATATATTACTCCCGCTGTACTTCGTCACAGAATCATGCTTACTCCTGAAAAAGAAATGGAAGGAACCAGCATTGAGACAGTAGTATTACAGTTGATTGATAGCATAGAAGTGCCGAGGTAAATTAAATTGCTACATGGTTTTGCTGACAAAGTGTTGATTTATAAATAGCTGATAGAATTTATTCTAAAAAATCAAGGATTTGTAAGCTGTTTCATATCTGAACTTTCGATAAAAAACCTGTTGACAATGCAACTATATAACTATGAAGCAATTTTTTAAAAGCCTTTACCTCAACAACCGCTTTTTTATAGCCATAGGCATCAACGTTTTTTTGTTTTTGCTGGGATTTCCGTATGCTTTCTTTTTTACCATTGCCCAGATTGTATTTTGGGCTATCATATTTTTTACACTTGTAGAACTGATATTGCTTTACAGCAGACGGGAAGGTATGAGAGGTAACAGAGAATGTGCAGAAAAGTTTTCTAATGGAGACGACAATCCGGTTAAGCTCAATTTACAAAATAACTATCCTTTTGCTGTGAGCCTTCGCATTATCGACGAAGTACCTTTTCAGTTTCAATATCGTAGCCTTGATTTTCGGATTGGAATGGGGCAACGTTCCCAAAAAACACTGCAATATCAATTACGTCCGGTCAAAAGAGGAGCATATGAGTTTGGGGCAATGAATGTATTTACTACTTCTACAGTAGGCTTCGTAAGTCGCCGGTATCGTTTTGACCAAAATCAGGTAGTGGCTGTTTATCCGTCGTATATGCAAATGCGTAAGTATGAGTTACTGGCTATTTCTAACAGATTACAGGAACTCGGTATCAAAAAAGTTCGCCGGATTGGTCATTCTATGGAGTTTGAGCAGATTAAAGAGTATGTGCAGGGAGATGATATACGTACTATCAACTGGAAAGCAACAGCCCGTAAAAACAGCCTGATGGTCAATCACTATCAGGATGAAAAGTCGCAGAATGTATATTCAGTAATTGATAAAGGCAGGGTGATGCGAATGCCTTTTGAAGGGATGAGTTTGCTGGATTATGCCATTAATGCCTCATTGGTCATTTCAAATATTGCCATTCGCAAGAGCGACAAAGCCGGTATTATTACTTTTTATAATAAAATAGGAAGCATATTGCCTGCCGGAAAAACAGCTTCACAGATGCAGCAGATTCAGGAAGTTTTGTATAATCAGAAAACCAATTACAAAGAATCTAATTATGATTTATTGTATGCTACTCTGAAACGCAAACTTAATCAACGCAGCCTGATATTGCTTTATACCAATTTTGAAACCATTACCGGACTCAAACGACAACTGCCTTATTTACAAAGAATTGCTAAAAACCATGTATTGGTAGTCATTTTCTTTGAAAATACAGAGTTACGTGAACTGCTTGAAAAACGGGTAACTAATACCGAAGAAATTTACCTGAAAACCATTGCTGAGAAATTTGCCTACGAAAAGAAACAAATCGTAAAAGAACTTCGTCGTTTTGGCATTTATGCTGTGCTTACTGCTCCTGAAAATCTGACAGTTGATACCATCAATACCTACCTTGAACTCAAAGCCAGAGGGGTGATATAAAAAATGAGCCGGAAATTTTTCCGGCTAATCTATATTTAGAACATGTTTAAAAATTTTATTTGTTAGATGATAAAAATTCAAAATTTACTATTGAAAACAGTCATCCTTGCACTTACTTGACACAAGGCTGGCTCAAAAACTACCGTTTTCGCCCTGTCTTGACACAAAAAGTAAGCAAAAAAGTCAAGAAATTCCCAAAGCTATCAACCCTGCAAACCCTGCCCACGCCCGCAGGAATTTCATGCCAACGCACTTTTTAGTATTCAAGTTGTTGATTAACAGTAGGTTAATGTTACGTTGCAATTTTTAAACATACTCTTAATACCAATTTAAAAGATATGTTATGTAATGTAGACTTGCCAAGTCTTGAGAGATATTCTTTGAATTGAAGTTTTTTCATAAGACTTGGTAAAGTCTAAACACGCATTTTAGGTTTTAAATCGGTATTAGCTTAAATACTCTACTATTCCATCTCGTATAGCTGTAAAAGTTTTAACCAGTATTTCCTCATTTTCTTCTAAAAGTGTAACCCTGAATCCTTCCAAATCTGAACAAAAAGAAGATATCGGAACCACACAAACTCCTTTTGCACCCAACAGATAATAGACAAAGCGTTTATCCAAAGGCATATCTTCTGAAGTCCAGCTTTCTACCAAGTCTCTTATACCCGGATTATCTATTTTCATTTTTTGTCCCGGCTTCAGACTTCCCTGCCGAAAGATGATAGTATTGTAAAATGCTCCGAACGTTTCATTAAAGGTGAGTTGAGGTACCGAGCCCAAGATTTCAGCAATTAATTTGCTTCTTTTTCCGATGCGTTCATTTACAGCAAGCCGATATGGTTTATAGCGTGGGTCTGACATAATGCGTGGTATTGCCATCTGAGGCAATTTGGTTGAACACACTTCTATCATTTTGGCATCGTCAATGGCTTTGCAGAAACGCTGAAAATCGGGGTCTTTATCACGATTGTAATATTCCATCCAGCCGCAGCGACTGCCGGGCCAGGGCAATTCTTTAGAAATACCTTTTAACGAAATACCCGGAACGTCTTCAATTACTTCTGCCAGCGAGATGGCTTTTGCACCATTATAAGTGATATTGAGATAAATTTCATCTGAAACCAGAAAAAGCTTAAATTCTTTAGCTATTGCCACAATCTTTTTCAATGTTTCATACGGATAAACCATTCCTGTAGGATTATCCGGGTTAATAATCAGAATACCCACAATATTGGGGTTATACTTTACTTTCAGATACAAATCGTCCAAATCAGGAAACCAGTGATTATCAGGATCAAGTTTATAAGTCAGAGGTTCATGATTGGCATGAGCAGCTTCAGCTGATGAATGTGTAGAATATGCAGGCGAGGGACCAATCACCCGCGAGGTATGGGTAATATACTGATAGACCTTTCCTATGCCATCGCCCAAACCATTAAAGAAACAAATATCATCAGGTGTAATTTGTACTCCTCCCAAATCGTTCGTACGTTTTGCCAGAAACTGTCTGGTTTCAAGCATTCCTTTAGAAGGACAATAGCCATATACATCATTTTCCTGAACCAAGCCTGCAATGATGTCTTTTATCCAATCGGGCATTTGATGGTTTTTCTGAATGGGGTCTCCAATGTTTTCCCAAAAAATATCCTGACCCAGACTTTTAATAATCTCGGCTTTTTTTACGATTTCCCGGATTTCATAACTGAGTTCTTTGGCTCCTTCCGAGAGTAATTTTTGACGCATTTCTGTGTGGATTTAATGAATACTTCAAATAAAGACCGCAAAAATACAACTTGCACTTTATTTGACGAATTTTTGTTTTAAACAGCTCATTTTCAAATTGCATTCTCAGCACTGATTCAAAAAAGAGAAAATAATGTCAAACAGGGGTTCTTGCCCAATAACATAGAAACAGGAAGGGTTTGTTGTATTTTTTTCCTACTTTTGGGTTTTAATATAATAACCTCATCAACCTGATTTTCCGGAAATGCCTGAAAAATTGATAGCAAAAGGATTGATTCTTGCTTTACTATGTTTTATGTTGGCTTCGTGTGGTATTTATAAGCAGAATATCATGTTTAAGCCAGAACAATATCCTTTGGCAACCCTTACTGCTTCAGCCGAAAAAAACTATAAAATACAACCTAATGACTGGATAGAGTTGCAGGTGTTTGACCAAAAAGGGGAGAGAGCCATTGATTTTAATATCAATACCGACCCTAGTCGTCAGATAAATACCAACCGGTCAAGCCAGACCGGGCAGCCCAGATATTTGGTGCAAGCGAATGGTACTGTAGATTTACCACGTATTGGCAATACTTACCTAAAAGGCTATACCCTGCATCAAGCTGATAGTGTGCTGGCAAAAGCTTTTTCAGAATATTATGTAGAGCCTTATGTAATAACACGTTATGTTAACAAGCGAGTAACTGTTCTGGGAACCATTAATCAGGTAGTACCTTTAAATAACGAGAATATGACAGTTATGGAGGTATTGGCAATGGCAGGTGGTATTAATAATACAGCTAAAGTTAAAAATATACGACTTTTGAGAGGCGATTTGAATAATAATCCGGAGGTGTATCTGATTAATCTTTCTACAGTTGAAGGAATGAAACATTCCCAACTTTTTGTAAAAGAAAACGATATAATATACGTTGAACCTGTCAGAAAGACATTTGTAGAAACATTCGGTGATGTATCTCCTATTTTAGGTCTGGTTACCAGTCTTGTAACTCTTGTGGTGTTTTTAACCAGATAGACAACTGTTTTTTATCATTCATTTAATTTTTTTAAATATCCGGAAGAAAATAATGGAGTACCATCCGGAAAATAATGCCCATGATATCTGAATCTAACGGAAATGGAAAAAGTCTTCATCCTGAAGAAGAGATTCTGCACTTCAACGCTGTGAGAGACAACGAGGAGACGGCAGAAGATTTTCTGAGTGAGCTGGATTTGCCCCGTATCTGGAGTATTATAGCTAAGAACTGGATTTGGTTAATGGCTCTTTTCTTTGTATTTCCTATTGCAGGATATCTGTATTTAAGATATACCAAACCCCTCTATGAATCTTACTCAACATTAAGACTCTCTGTAAAGAGCAATCCTAATGTGCTAGGGATAGCCGGACTCTCTGATGAAAATATTGCAAGCCTTCAGGGTGAAATAGAATTGCTTAGATCAGACCTTATTTTTCAGGAAGTAATCCGGCAGATGAATCTGGATGTGAGTTATTATGTAACCGGAAAAATTTTGGATGAAGAGCGTTATAAAACCAGCCCCTTTTCTGTGCAATATCAGGTAAAGAATGAAATGATATATGATATTCCGTTTACTGTACAGCTTTTAGACAATAAAACTTTTGAAATATCTTACCAGCTTCGAGGTAAAGAATATAGTCATAAACAACCTCTTGGAGTAACTTTACATACAGATGACTTTAGTTTTAACATTCGTTTGACTCCTTTTTTTACACCAGAGTATACACACAACAGGTTTTATTTTACCATCAACAGTCAGAATACGCTCTATGAATATCTCTCAAAAAATCTGAGGATTGAGATATTAAATGGTAATGCCAATAAAATAGGTGTATTTTTTAAAGACTATAATACTTTTAAAGCCAGAGATATTGTTAATAAGATAGATACCATCTACCTTAGAAAAACACTGGAGGTGAAAAATAAATCTAACGCACAAAAAGAAGAGTTTTTGAAAGACCGTTTGTTACAGGTAGAAGATAGTCTGACACATTACCAGTGGCAGATTGAAAATTTTGCAGTAAAAGAAAAGTCAATGGATATTAACAGCGACTTTTCAAAGTCTCTGGAGAAACTCGAAAAAGTGTTGGAAGAGCGAGTTTCTTTGATTTCTCAACAGGCACAACTGCAATCTTTACAGGAAACAATAGAGAAAGGAAATAAATTTGATGAGCTTTTGCCTCCATTTCTGCCAACTGACAATCCTCAGATTCAGACTTGGCTCAATAATGTCAATCGTTTGCAACAGGAACGTGACCTGATGGCAAACTCCATGAAAGAATCTACTTATAGCTTGCAGATAAAAGAAAAAGAACTGAAAAAAGCCAAGAATAACCTTTTGCTGGTGATAAGTCAGAGTAAAGGATTTTTAACAGGTAAATTAACTGCTACTGAAAGAAAAATCGCTGAATTGGAGAATAATTTCAATATGCTACCATCAAAAAGTGGTCAATATGCCCGATTGAAAATGTTTAAGGATTTGTATCAGCGTTTTTATCTGCAAATGATGGAAAGACAGGCAGAAATTGGCATAGCCGGTGCAGGTACCACGCCAGACTTTGTAATTCTATCCCCCGCATTTATTCCACGTAGCCCTATTTCTCCCAATAAAATCATGATTTACATGATTGGGGCAGGAGCAGGCTTGGTAGTATGTTTGCTTATCGTATTCTTAAAATATCTTCTTTATAATACAGTTTCTACTCAACGTGATATTGAAAAAATAACGACAGCTCCAATCCTTGGAGTGATTCCTGCTTACACGCGTGAAAAAATGCCAACTTCCCGGCTTATTATTGATAAAAATCCAAAGGCTGCTATTAGTGAATCTTTGAGGGTAATACGTACCAACATGGATTTTATCATGAGTAGTAAAAAGAAGAAAAAAATTATTTCTGTAACTTCTACTATCAGTGGTGAAGGCAAAACTTTTGTGGCATTAAACCTGTCAGGTGTAATTGCTTTTTCACATCAGAAAGTAGTGATGCTTGACTTAGATATGCGTAAGCCTAAGTTGCATCTGGCATTTGAAGCTTCAAATGATAAAGGTATCAGCACAATTCTCATAGGCAGGCATACATGGCAGGATTGCATAGCCCATACTTCCGTAAATGGGCTTGATTTTATTGCTGCCGGACCACCTCCGCCCAATCCGTCAGAGTTAATCATGCGTCAGGATTTTGATGATTTGCTCAAGCAGCTACTACTGCACTATGATGTGATAGTGATAGATACTCCACCTGTAGGATTGGTTACAGATGGCATACTTGTGATGCAAAAAGCTGATTTGCCTGTTTATGTAGTTCGGGCTGATTATTCTAAAAGAGCTTTTATTAAAAATATTAACCGTCTTACTGAAAAACTTAATTTTCATAAACTTTCTGTGATTCTCAATGCCTATCGTGGAGGAGAAGGATATGGATATGAATACGGATATGGATATTATGAAGATGAAAAGTCATATAAAAAATAATGTTTTCGTTCTTTAGTAAAAAAAAACAGCCTGTTCTGCAACCGTTTACTACGGATATGCACTCTCACCTGCTACCTGGCATTGATGACGGAGCTGAGACACTCGAAAAATCGCTGAAACTTATCAATGAATTGAGGTCATTTGGTTATAAAAAACTGATTACAACACCTCATATTATGGGTGATGCCTATCGTAATACGCCAGAAATTATACAACAAAAACTAACTGAGGTACAGACTGCTTTAAAAACCCAGGGCTCTCCTATACAGCTGGCAGCTGCCGCAGAATACTATCTGGATGAGTGGTTTGTAGAAAAACTTGAAAAAGAAGAGAAACTACTTACTTTCGGAAAAAACTACCTGCTTTTTGAGATGTCGTATCTCAACCCTTCTCCCCAGCTGAATTCGGCTATTTTCTCACTTCGTACTCAGGGCTATCAGCCAGTACTGGCTCATCCGGAACGATATATGTTTTATTACGAAAACTTTGAACGCTTGCAACGACTCGCAGAAAGCAATGTACTTTTTCAGTTAAATCTTACTTCACTGACTGGCTATTATGGAAAAGCAGCCCAAATACAGGCAGAAAAACTGATTAAAAATAAACTGGTTCACTTTGTGGGAACAGATTGCCATGCTATGAAACATGTGGATGCCCTAGAAGATGTTTTTCAGACAAAATACCTGAAAAAAATAGCTGAACAGCCTCTGCTTAACCAACTGGTTTAAAATTATCTATTCAGGCAGAATTGATAGGTGAATGCTTAAAAGTGAGCCGGTGATATTTGGTAAGCCCTTTTTCGTCAATGGCTTTGCGATGTTGTAGTGTAGGATATGCAAAATTACTTTCCCAGCCATACTCCGGAAATTCTTTAGCCAGATTACACATCAATTCATCACGATAGGTTTTTGCTAAAACCGAAGCTGCAGCAATTGACAGATATTTGCTGTCGCCTTTTACTACACAAATATGTTGAATGAGTGGATATGCTTTAAATAAATGCCCGTCTATTAGCAATAATTCAGGTACAACGGCAAGATTTTCTACAGCTTTGTGCATTGCCAGAAAAGATGCCTGCAAAATATTGATTTCATCTATTTTGAGATTGTCAACTTCAGCAATACTAAACGCAATAGATTCCTGTTCAATTTCCTTTCTTAAAACGTTTCTTTGCCTGGCAGAAAGTTGCTTGGAATCATTAAGTTTAGAATTGACATAGTCTTTTGGCAAAATTACTGCTGCTGCTACCACCGGACCTGCCAGACATCCTCTGCCAGCTTCATCTAATCCGGCTTCGGTCATATCAGAGGTAAAAGCACTTTGTAAAACTGATTTTATTTTTTTTTTCATATCAACTTAATCCAGCAAAGACAGCACATCTTCTTTTGTCAAAGCCTTTACAAAAGTTTCTTCAGTTGTAATCAAATCCTGAAAGAGTTTTTTCTTATTGTTTTGTAACGCTAAAATCTTTTCTTCGACAGAATTTTTGGTAATAAATTTATATGTAAATACTGTTTTATGTTGTCCAATCCGGTAAGCCCGGTCAATTGCCTGTGTTTCAATAGCAGGATTCCACCAGGGGTCAAGTATAAAAACATAATCGGCAGCCGTGAGATTTAAACCTAAACCGCCTGCTTTTAAAGAGAGTAAAAACACCTGAATATCTTCATTTTGCTGAAACAAACCTACCTGTTCCTGACGGTCTTTGGTGCTTCCGTCCAGATAAGCATACGCAATATGATTACTATCAAGAAATTCCCGAAGAATAGATAAATGTTTTACAAATTGACTGAATATCAATATTTTATGACTTTCACTGATGGCTGTTTTAAGTTTATGCAATACATCTTTCATCTTACCTGAATCTCCCTCGTATTCTGTATCTATCATTTTTGGGTGATTGGCAAGCTGACGAAGCGTGGTAAGTCCCTGCAACAGCATAAACTGTGATTTGGCAATGCCTTGTTCATCAATAGTTTTCAGGATATTATTACGAAAGTAAGATTTGGTTTCTTCGTATAACTTTTCCTGCTCTTCCGACATATTGCAATATTGTATGCTTTCGATTTTCTCAGGAAGTTCGGTGGCTACCTGCGATTTATGCCTGCGAAGGATAAAAGGCTTGATGATGGCATACAAACGCTGCATTTTTTGTTCATCATTTTTCTTTTCTATAGGCAATAAAAATTCATTTTTAAAAAAACGCTGATTTCCTAATAATCCCGGATTTACAAAACTCATCTGACTCCACAAATCAAGTGTACTATTTTCGAGAGGTGTACCGGTAAGGATAAGTCTGTGTCGTGAATTAAGTTGTATGACAGCCTGAGAAATATTAGATGCCGGATTTTTGATTGCCTGTGATTCATCCAAAATAATATAATGAAACGGATAGTCTTGCAGCAAGTCAATATCAATACGAACTATGCCATAGGAAGTAATTACTAAATCATAATTTTGAAACTGTTCTATGTTTTTTTCACGATTAGTACCTGTATAAACTAAAATCCGAAGCTCCGGTGTAAATCTTCGGGCTTCCATCTCCCAGTTATAAACCAGCGAAGTAGGCATGATAAGCAATGAAGCTGCATTGGCTCCATTTTCTTTTTCTGCCTGCAAAAGTGCCAGCGACTGAATGGTTTTTCCTAAGCCCATATCGTCTGCCAGGCATCCTCCAAACTTGTATTGGTTGAGAAAACGCATCCAGTTATAACCGGCTTTTTGATAAGGTCGTAACTCACCTTTAAATCCATTCGGCAAATCATAGTCATCTATTTTCTCAAAATCACGCAATTTTTCAAGTTTACGACTCATTGTAAGCTGTGCCAGATTGCTGTCGTATAGATTTTGAACAAGTGCCAGATGGTGTTTACTGAGGGTAAAATGACTATCTAAATCTCCTGAAAGCGAAAAAGCAAATAACTCAGAATATTGTGCAAGCCACTCTTCCGGAATAATTGCAATTTCACCATTGGGCAAAGTAAATTCTTTCTTTTTAGAGAGAATCAGATGCTTAAGCTCTACAAATGGAATCTCAAAGTCCCCAAATCTAACCAGAGCATAAATATCAAACCAGTCATGGTTTTCATTTATCTGAATAGAAATCTCTGACTTACCAAGAAAATACTGTTTTTCATCTTTCGGAGACTGGCGTAAAATAAATCCTTCTTTTTGCAGGGCATCAATATTTTGATTAAGCCAGGCAAATGCCTCACTTTTTGAGAGTTGTGCTTTCCCTAGCTTAATGTCCAGTCCGGAGTTTTTCAAAAATTCCAGCTTTTCATATTCTATATCAAGCTGGCGACTGACTTTATGAAAAACATAAGAGTTGTTAGTTCTTTCTACGGTTACTCCTGCTTCAGAGGCATAATCTGTCTTGTAAACATAATTGCCATATTGAAAAGCGAAATCAAAAATCATGGTACTTTCTTCATCAGATTCTGTCTCATCGTCTTCTTCTCCATCAAAGAGCACCAATTTTTGAGTTGTTACCTTATTCCATTCTGAGAAAGTAAGTACCGGTATTGCCTGAAATTTTTCGTTTTTAATTTCTAAGCCTTTGGCATATACATCAAATTGTGCTACCAGAGGAGCTACAAATTTTTTATAATATTCTTCTTCTACGTTGCGAGGAATAACAATAAATTTTTTGTTAAGAAATGGTTTCAGTTTTCTGCCATCTACCAACTTTTCAAATGAGTATAGCTTTTCCTCAATCAACAGACTGGCTGGCTCATTGCATAAAATAAGGGCATTCTTATACTGAAAATCAAGTTTCTGCTCCCCATATTTGAGTGTTGGAAAATAATGGGTATCTGTCTCATTGCGATAGAAATGAAATAACACATTAACTTTCTCCTTAACATATTCAATGGATTTCCAGGTTGGATTTCCATCATTACCCATAATGAAAAGTTTTTTATTATGAGCAAGGCTCAAAAATTTTACTTTCAGACTTTCAATATATCGTTCTATCGTTTCCTGTAATACTTTATCTCCTTTTTTAGGGTCGTATATTTTGAGAAAAAAATCGGTAGGAGAAACTTTTTTGTTATAAAATTTTTTGAGTACTACGTCCTGGTTAAAATCGTCTGTATATTTAATTAACTGATAGTCTATTTCATCTAATCCTGTAGCAAATTCTTTTGCATTTTTGGACGATATATTTTGCGATTTAAGAGTAAGTTGTCCGTTCTGATTCAACTGTACTACAAAAGACTCAAAAACGTAGCCCAGATATTCGTGTTGAAAAAGGGAATAAACTATCTGAAAAGGTTCAGCGGTTGAAATATTCATAGGTGTGTGTGGTTAAAGAAAAAATATTGCATTTTCTGTAACATCTGAAACTGACCAGACTGTTAAGTCAGATTATCGGCAAAAGTATTGCTTGCCAAAGCAGGAGTGCCAGAAAAAAGAAATTCTAAATCTCAAAGAAAAAGATTTATTTTGAAAAATTATCCACAATCAGGTTAAATAATTCTTAATTCTTTAATAAATAATATATAACAGACAATTTATATTGCTTATCGATAAGGCTTGTCGGAAAAGTTTGTGAGTCTGTAGCTGGGAATGGAACTGAAAGATCTTTTGCTTACCCCTTTGTATTTGCCTTTTATTTATATCTGGGCAATGTTTTATCGCAGGAGGCATACCAATGTCATTACCCGACGTTATTTTATGCCTGCCTTCTGGGTCAAGATAATAGGAGCAGTTGCTTTGGGTTTAATTTATCAGTTTTATTACAAAGGTGGTGATACTTATAATTATTTTTATGACACCCGTATTATATGGCAGGCATTTCTTGATTCTCCCTTCACAGCTATAAGTATTATTTTTTCAGATGGCAAATATCACTCTGATATACAACAATACACTCAACAAATTTATTTTTATACCGACCCACACTCTTTCCCGGTAGTACGGGTAGCCGGTTTTTTTGCTTTATTTACTTTCTATACTTATACCCTGATTGCTATCTTTTTTGCGGTTTCATGCTTTACGGGAATGTGGGCAATGTATGAGGCATGGTATGATATGTATCCTAAAATTCATAAACAGTTGGCAATAGCCTGCTTTTTTATTCCGTCTGTATTTTTTTGGGGTTCAGGTTTAATGAAAGATACTATCACACTGGCAGCATTAGGATGGTTGTTTCATGGTTTTTATTTTGGTCTGATAAAGAGACAACGACTTATTGTCAATATCATCATTATTATTATCAGTGGATTCGTTATACAGGTCGTAAAAACTTATATTCTGTTGTGCTTTTTGCCAGCAGCCAGTCTTTGGTTATTCCTGCACTATCGTTCCCTCATCAAATCAAGAGTAGTGAGGTTTGTTTCTCTGCCATTTGTGCTGGCTTTATCTATACCAGCAGCCTATTTTGCAGTGAATAAGATAACAGAAGAAAATTCCCGGTATAAATTAGAAAATATTGCCCTTACTACACAAGAAACAGCTCAATGGCTCTTGTATGTCAGTAATCAGCAGGGAGGGTCGGCATATAGTCTGGGAGAGTTCGACGGCAGCTTAGGCAATTTAGTTTCCAAGTTTCCGCAGGCGGTTTTTATTACGCTATACCGTCCTTTTTTATGGGAAACCCGTAATCCTGTTATGTTGCTCTCAGCTATTGAGTCCACAGTTTTTATTGTGTTAACACTTGGCATTTTCCGACGGATGAAAATCACTAAAATAGTAGACAGTTTTCAGAAGCAACCTGTATTATTATTTTGTCTGCTGTTTGCCATTGTATTTTCATTTGGTGTTGGGGTTGCCAGTTACAATTTTGGTACACTTGTACGTTACAAAATACCCATGATGCCATTTTTTCTGGTAGCGTTATATGCAATCCGGGAAGACAGTCGCGTTTTGAAGAAAAAAAGAGTTACCAAAAAACCATTTCTGGTAACTTCTTGATTTATAGTATTAAACGAATTTATAAGTGCTGTTGTATGCTTCCCTATCTGGAGAGATTCTATGGATTGAGACTTCTTTATTAACAATCAACGTGAATTCGGGATTATATTTTCTGTTAGATTGGTGCTTGTCAGGTATTTAATAGATTTGTTTTGGCTAATTTCCAACAGTTCCTCATTTAAACGTTTCCTTACTTTTTTGTACACCCAAAAAGTAGTTTTTAAGTACAAGTTATAAAAGATGAACAATGAGATGATTTTTTACTTATCCAATTCATCACTCATACTTCATGGTTACTTATTCTCTTGTCCACGCTGCTGTTGCATCCTTACCCACTTTTTTAACCTCCAACTTACGTTAATCACTAAATATTTGTAAGAATTTGTTGTTTGAGTGTTGATTGCATTTGGGTTTTTGTGGGATTAGCTTTATATATATTACTTTGCTCTCTCTGCTTAAATATTATTTATAAATGCTCATGCCCACTAAAAAAATCAAGCATTGTGCTCAAAGCAGTTGCACTGTGCATTCTTTCTCCATTTTCAAGAGATTCATTTGCCATCAGAGATGCCCTCTTTCGCATGTTGGTTTCATAGGCAGAGATGGCTGCTTGTACAGAATTATAACTATCACTGGTCAAACAATCACTTAATTCCAGGGCATCAAGCATTGCCATATTAACACCCTCGCCTGCAAATGGAGGCATTACATGTGCTGCATCACCTATCATGGTAAGATTGCTCTTTGCTTCCCACGTTTGATTCAGTGGCATACAATATATGGGTCTCGGAATGAAAGGAGAAGTTGCATTTTCAAACAATTCATACCATATATTGCTCCACTCCGGGTAAGTGGTTTTAAACCATTCCAGCAATTGTTTCTTGTTTGAAAAGTCAAGACCACAGTTAGCAATCCAATTTTCGTCTGCTTTGAAACTTACATAAAAACCAATTTCTCCCTTGGCTTTTTGACCCATCAAGACGTTTTTTTGGTTTCCAAAAGCCATCAATTTTCCTCCACGAAGTATTGCAGAAATTCGTGGCAAAGATTTTATCGCTTCATATACACTCCCTTCAAGCATCATGATGCCTGAGTAAAAAGATTTTATATCAGTAATATAGGGTCTGATTTTGGAGTTGACTCCATCTGCCCCTATCACTATATCAGCATATTCACTTTCTCTGTTTTTGAAATGCAATACCCATCCTGTCCCCTGACTTTCCATTGACAAAAAGTGACTGTTCCAGACTATATTTTCAGTTGTCACAGATTCCAGCAATATTTTTCGTAATACTCCACGATCTATTTCAGGTCGAAAGTGCTCATAACCAAAATTTTCATCTTTTTTGGTTTCATGGTCACTGTAAAATATTTCGGCTTGCTCATTTACAATGGTCATTTTATCGGCTCCGACAAGAAAATTCTTTTTGAACTCCTCTATCAAATTTGCTTGTTGTAAGGCAGCCAAACCCGAATTTTCGTGTAAGTCAAGCGTTGAGCCCTGCACTCTCGCATTTTTATCAAAATCCCTTTCATATACCTTTACATTTAATCCTTTAAGCTGCAAAAGTCTTGCTAGTGTTAGTCCGCCGGGACCTCCTCCTATGATGGCTATTTTCTTGTTTTGTAGTAACATAGTTTTGAAATTTATGCTACAAAACTACTGCTGGTCATAGGCTAAAAATTGTAAAAATCGGTCGTTCTTATTTTTATGCAATTCTTTTGGTGAAACACCTGAGAGTTGTTTTATTTCTTTAATAAAATGGGATTGGTCAGTAAAGTTGAGTGGTGGGTAAAGATTTCCTTGCTTTATGTGAGGAAGTGAAGCTTGAAAACGGAGTATTTTGCAATAAGCTTTTAACGAAAGTCCAAATTGCTGACTAAAATATCGGTTGAGCTGGCGTGGACTCCAAGATAGCTTGTCTGCCAGGTCCTTGATTTGAATTTCACCATTTGAAGCAAAAATCAACTTGAATAAATGGCGTTTACGTTCATCTATTTTTTCGGGCAGAAGACTATGAATTTTTGCAGTAATTTTTTTACAAAATCTTTCAAAATCATTTAAATCATCAACACAGACATTCCAAAAATCATTGGGTAAGACCTTGCCTGAATTTATTATATCAGCTATCGGATAATTAAACAAGTATTCTATGGCTAGAGGATTAAAACTGACTGCACAAAAGTTTGAAACTTCCTGGTTTGTATATTTAGGCTTGGTTTCTAAGCCCAACAAAATAACCCGAAGCTGATTGTCATTGATTTTAGAAAATATTAAGTCAATTTTTCCATTAGGAATGATTACAGCTTCATCCTGAGTCGAAAAATTTTGTAAACAAGAAAAACAATATACAAAATCAGCAATAGATTGCTCTGGCTCTACGAGTTGAAATTGCAGTACGTTTTTCATCAGGAGTAAAACAGTATCAGAGTATCGCCAACAATCCTTTCAGAGGGCAGTTTTTTGTTTTTTAAACCAAACGGCTGTATCATTAGATAAGATATCTTTCTTTCAAAATATGGGAGTGATGCATTTCGTGACCTGTAATAATACTTGCCAAAGCCCTTACTGTAACCGGTGTATTGCTGGCAAGTCCGTGATTATCAAGTGCTTTTTCGGTGAGATGTTCAAATAGCATAATGGTGCTTTGCCTGATAAGTTCAAATTCAGCCAGTAAATCTGCCAAAGTTCTGTCTTGAAAATTGGCATGCTCTACGTAGGAATTTTCATCAAAACCGGGCAGATTTTGGGTTTCTCCTCTGGCAATTCGCAAAGCCCGGTAAGCAAAAATCCGTTCAGTATCTGCCATGTGCCCCAACACCTGTTTGATTGTCCATTTTCCTTCGGCATAAGCAAAATCGTGCTTTTCGGCGGGGATATTGCCACAGAGTTTCTTAAACTCCATCAAACGACTTTTAAGCTGCTCCAATACATCGGTTTCGGCTACATAATTGAGATAGGTATGGTAAAATGGAGCCATTTCGTCAGGCTTGGCTTTGGTGATTGTCATAGTTGTGAGGAAAAAGGATTTTTACAAATATCTGAAAATGCACCGGAAAAACATAAATGGAAAGGTGAAGAGGTTGTTATTTTTATTTACAAATTAACACTTTAAAAATATTTTATTTATCATAACAAACTAAAACAACTTTAAAGTTGTTTTAGTGAAAAGAAATTGCTACTTTTATATCTAAAATGACAACGATAGCAGAAGTAGAATCTTTTTTGAGGGATTTTAAAACCAAACTGGAAATTTGGGATGTACTTTTTTTGCAAAGACCCAAAAACCTTCAAGCATTAGCAGATTTAAACATTACTGCTATCAGACGAAAAGAGATTTTAAAAGAATTGGAAGCGGAAGACTATAGTGAAGGTCCGGTAGAGGAAGTGGTATTTCAGGGAAGTGATATGTGGATTTTTGGCAAAACGATAAATCAAACAGAGGTCTATATTAAAATTACACTGGGCAAGCCCGGTAAAAATGTTCTTTGTATTTCCTTTCATCCGGCTGAGCATCCTATGAATTATCCATTTAAAAGTTAAATATTATGAAAAGCCCGGTTACAGATGCAGAAATGAAATTATTGACCCGAAAAGAAATTATCACTTTTCGGAAAGAAGAATTTGAGGTGGTATATCATTATTACAGAGATGAAGAAAATGATTTGGAATTTACAACAACCGAACTCGATGAGTTAAACATTCAGCAGGTGTATAACCAATACCGGGAGAAGCATCGGTTGCCTTTTCCGGAAGAAATCAGGGAAATTCGGGAGAAGTACGGCTTGCCTGCCAATAAAATGGCAGAAATATTGGGCTTTGGGGTAAATATTTACCGCAATTACGAACAAGGGGAAGTTCCCAGTGAGTCAAATGCCCGCCTGATACAAATGGTGCAAGACCCGGAAGAATTTAAAAGGTTGCTGAAAATCAGTGGTGTGTATTCTGGCGTGGAACTACTTGATAAATTGGCTGTAATAGACAGGTTGATTCAACAGGAAAAACCTGCATTCTTGATGAATGTGGCAGATTTTTTGATGGGAAAGCCTTACCCGAATGAATTTACAGGTTTTAAAGTGCCTGAACTCGAAAAACTCTTGCAGATGATTGTGTTTTTTACGGAAAAAATACAACCGTGGAAAACCAAACTGAACAAACTGCTTTTTTATGCCGATTTTCTGTATTTTAAGAAAACTGGAATCTCGATGAGCGGAGCTACTTATATGGCTATCCAGATGGGACCTGTGCCGAGAAACTTCGGCGGTTTGTTTGATTATGCTGCCTCGCAAGACTATGTAGATGTATTGTATTATGAATTTGATAATGGAATTGTAGGCGAACAATTTAAGCCCAACCCGAAAACGAATTTTAAAACTGAGATTTTTGAGGAAAGCGAAATAAATGTTTTACGACAAGTGGCAGAGCAATTTACGAAAACACCAACTGCCGAAATTATAAAAATCAGCCACCAGGAGCCAGCGTGGCTCAACAACGTAGAAGGCTTTCAGTCAATTAGTTATAAGTACGCTTTTGAGTTGAAAAGTTTATAAATAACTTATATATTATCAATCACTTTTAACCAGTTTAATACAATGAGGATATTGCATATTGGAGACTTTCATTTCAGATCAGACAAAAATATTTATGAACAAGAGAAGGTCATTGAAGGTCTATTTTCTAAATTAGAAAATTCAGAAAAAATAGATTTTGTTTTTTTTACAGGCGATTTAGTTAATAGTGGACATTCAATAGAGGATTTCAAAAAAGCTGATGATTTATTATTTAAACCTTTTACAGAAAAATTAAATATTTCAAGAGATAGACTATTTATTTGCCCTGGTAATCATGATTTAAATAGAGACGAGTGCTCTATTTCAGTTTTTAATTACTTAGATAATCAAGTATCAGACAACTATTCTTTAGATAGTTTTTATTTAAAGAAATCAAAGGATTTCAAAACAAGTTTAGATCCATTTAAAAACTATAGAGAATATTTTGAAAAATATTTTCCCCTATCATCGTGTCAGAACTCTGACCTTCATTTTGTGTATGAAGTCCCATACGAAGATATAAAATTTGGAATAGTAACAATTAATACAGCTTGGCTTTCGTCTGGCTCAAGACAGGATTTAAGGGATGATTTAAATAAGTTACTTTTCCCAGAAACATTAATTAAAGAAGCTGTACAGAGAATAAAGCAATGTCATATCAAGATTTTATTGCTCCATCATCCACTAACCCATTTAAAAGAATTTAACTATGTAGCCTTACAAAATATTATTCATAGCGAATTTGATATGATGTTTTCGGGGCACGTTCATCGAGAAGAAATCAAAACGGAATACAAAAGCTCTGATAATGGTATATTTTGCAATACAACCCAAGCTACTTTATCTTTTGATGGCGGATTTATAGGTTACTCTGTAATTAATTTTGATATTGAAGATATATCAACCCTTACATTAGAAAGGTTTAGGTATTTATCGGACATTAATTCATTTGTAGATATTGATAGGGTGGTAATATCTGTCCCTCAGAATGAGGAAAAATATCGTCAAAATCGACTTAGAAAGAAGATTACTTCGAAATTTAGTGAAGAACTTAATAAGGCTAATAAATTATTATTGGATTATGAGGTGATGTATTAAATATGTTGAAATAGTTAACTTTGTAGATGGTATTAGAAGCAGTAGTATGTAAACATTGTGGTCAAAGTGCAAACATTCAACGCTTTGGCAAAACGTCAAAAGGTACACAACGC
>JAESFG010000291.1_pt1 | contig 98679 bp, 81 predicted proteins | sample 9269371 | NCBI WGS metagenome assembly JAESFG01 (sample SAMN14506227, study PRJNA617093) | algae metagenome | isolation source: Aetokthonos hydrillicola CCALA 1050 (B3-Florida) and co-occurring... | place: USA: South Carolina | collected 2013-01-01
GCGTACGAGGGCTACCAGCACCTGCTCGACGCCGGGGCCCAGGCGTGGCAACGGCTCACGCCCGTGCTGCTCCGCTCCGTCTGCGCCTGCGACTACCTCTCGCACGAGATTGAGGCGTGATCCGTATGAGACGTTCGGGGCGGGGCGGGGCGGGGCGGAGCGCGGCCGGGGCCGCGGTGCGCGCGGACATGCGCGAGTTGACGATTGGCGACTTTCGCCGAAGGGGGGGCTTCGGTTACTATTGACTCCCCTTGGGAGGCCCACATGTCCGAGACCGGCGCAGCTCCGTCGAAAGTGTGTGTTGTCTGCGGCATGAACGTCGCGGACAAGCCGCGGGTCAAGGACGCCGCGGGCCGGTACATGTGCAAGCCGTGCGCGGAGAAGCAGACGGCGGCGCGGCCGTCGACGGGGGCGGTGGGGAAGCCGGGTGGTGGGGCGAGTCCCAGGCCGAGCCCGAAGCCCGCGAGCGGGCCGATTCCGCTGGCGGGCGAGGGCGGGGGGAGCGGCGGGGCCGCGGGCGGCGGAGGCGGGGGTGGGGGTGGGTTTGACCCGGTGATGGCGGCGCTGGTGGCGTCGAGCGAGCAGGCGAACTCGGCGAACTGCCCGAACTGCAAGGGGTGGGTGAAGCCGGGGCAGCGGATCTGCACGTCGTGCGGATTCAACCTGGAAGAGGGCAAGCAGGTACGGACGCGGATTCAGCGCGAGAAAGCGCCGAAGGAGTCGCGGTCGGGCGGGTCGGGCAAGTCGCGCTGGCACGTGGGGGAGCGCGGGGAGTCGGCGCCGATGGTGGTGGGGATCGGCATGTTCCTGCTGAACGCCGCGGCCCTGGGGGTGGCGTCGGCGGACCCGCAGAAGTACCTGGCGTTGACGCTGTTCAACAGCATCTGCGGGCTGGTGCTGTTCGTGGCGGTGTTGATCCAGGCGTACCAGTCGGGGCTGGGGATGTTCCTGATGCTGCTGCTGTCGCAGTGCATTCCGATTGTGGGGGTGGTGGTCTACATCTACTTTCTGCTCACCAAGTGCGAGAGCGCGACGGTGAAGTGGGCCGGGCTGGGGGCGATTTTCGGATCGATCGTGGGGGTGGTGATCCTGTTCGCGAACGACCCGGATTTCCTGGACGAGATGCGAAGTCGGCGACGCGGGGGCGCGGAGGTCGAATCGGTGATCGGTGCGTCATGGCCGCGGCCGCACGCGGCGGCTGAGGGGTTGGCGCTTGTCGAACTCGGGCGTGCGTGAGCGGCGTGGGAGGTACCGCCGCGATCGGCTCAGAGCGGCCGATGACGGGCACCCGGCTACAGCTTGCCTTCCCGTTTTGCGGCTTCTTCAAGCGCTTCTGCGGGCGGCATTGGATTGTGTCGCGTGACGCGTCTGCCGCAGTCGGGGCAGATCGTTTCTGCGCCCGGTTCTGTCCACTCACGAAGGAATACCATCGTGGGGGTGATCTTGGCGGTTCCGTCCCTGTTCCAATAGCACGCTTCAGCGGGGTACAGCGTACGTTCTCCCGTTTTCGGGTTTAGGTACGGAGGCTGCTGCTCTTCGGATACACGGAAATCGGGGAATACAGCGCCGGTCTTGCTGTCGATGAGCGTTCGGAGTCTGGAGTCCTGGCCCGCTTCGGACTCCAGCCGGATGTTGGAGGCAATCAGGACGATGGCCGCGACAAGCGTGAGTCCACCGACGGCGGCCAGAACGCCTTGCTTTTTTGCTGCCATCGATCGTCCTCGTGGTAGTCGATTGTGTTACGGAACGATGTACGGTTCGCTGCTGCTGATGTCTACCAACTTCTCGGGCCACTTGTTCCGCGCGTAATTCCAGAACTCGTTCCCGCTGATGATTCGGGTGCCTGTAGGGAACCAGTAGTCCGGATTTGTGGCGTCGCCGTCACTCACGAGCTTGGCTGAACCGTCAAGGAAGCCCAGATTTCCAACGACTTTGGTCGCCGTCCGCTTGTCGCCGTCTCGACTGGTGCCGTGCCGGAACGCCCACTTGCGAGCGTCGTTGAACGGAATGACGCCGCTCAGCAGCGCGCCGGGCTCCCCAGGGGCGACAAAGCGGTTGAGTTCCTTGCTCTGGTTCTGCCACGGCCCCACGCCGCCGAACGCTCCGCCATAATCTGCATTCAGACGGATGTCGTGGTCTGGACGGTCTTGTGGCGACTGTGAGGCAAATCGGTGACCCTCAAAGACAATTGCCTTGAGGGAGGGAGTTCCTACCGACGTGAGCTTGGGGCTGAAGGGGAACCGGTTCGCCAGCGGGCGGTAGCCGACGCCCTGTGGCGGGGGGTACACCGGCTGTTCCAATCCGGGGTTGCCGCTGGCGATCGTTGAGAAGCTCGTCGAGACGTTGTAGGACACCATTCGACCCGTCTTCCACGGCCCGATCTCGGGTTGGGCGGTGCCGTTCCAGGGCTGGGAGAGAATGTCGTTCGAGGGACACGTGAACACACCGAGCGTTCGGTACCACGTGTAGCGCTCGGCCCGGACGTTTTCGGTGAGTTCGACTTCTGCCAGGCCCTCGCCGGGGCCTTGGAGTCCCATGTGGTAGGCGAGCGGGCCGATGTAGTCGAAAGTCTGCACCGAGATGCCGTTGAACACATCGTCTTCCCAGCACTGACGCCCGCTGGCTTCGGGCGAACCCGCAACCCAGTCATCGTTCTCGTTGGCGTAGGTCGTGAACGCGATCGTGATCTGGCGGAGGTTGGACGCGCACACGACGGCGCGGGCGGATTCGCGGACCGAGGCAAGGCTCGGCAGCAGGATGCCCACGAGCAGGGCGATGACGGCCACGACGACGAGCAGCTCGATGAGCGTGAACGCGGGGGCGGAGTGGGCCGAGACGTTCCTGGCCTGGGGCGCGAACCGGCGTGGGCGCATCGTGGGACCTCCGGCAGTGGTTGTCGCGGCGCGGGGCGGACACACGGGCCGCCCGACGTCGCTCGAACCGTCCTGGCCGCGTGCGTCGGAGCCGAGAGAACCGGCCGACGCCCCCCAATCCCACCGGCGGCGCAGGAACACCTGTGCGAGCAAAGGCCGAGTATATCTCGGTGGTGTGGAGATCGCGCTGGCGCTGGGGGGGCCTTCACGGGAACTTTGCCGTGCGCGAGCGGTTTTACAGGGGGTTTGGCCCGATAGCCGTGCAGAGTGGCCCTCAAGCGGGAGGGCGCTTGCCCGGGTTGCCCACAACCTGTCGTTTGACCCGGCGGGGTCGAGGCAAGCGACAGGGAGCCGGCGGGGACGCGGCTTCGCGGCGGCTGTCGATTAGTCCCTGGGAATCAGGTCGATGGCGACTGGCAGGTGGTCGGAGCCGTAACCGGCGGGGGGCTTGGTGGTGCGCCAGTCGCTGCCGCGGGGACGCTGCGGCGTCGAGAGCACGAACGTGCTCGTGGGGACGAACTCCTTGGCGACACCGGGGTTGAGCAGGATGAGGTCGATGGTGCGGCCGGAGGCGTGGGTGGTCCACGAGGCCTCGTTCCAGCCGCGGGCCTTGACGGCGGGGTCTTTCCTGGCGATGGTGGCGGCGGAGTTGAAGCCGGCGTCGAAGTAGGTTTTGACGGACGGCTCGGCGGGCTGGGCGTTGAAGTCGCCAAGGACGATGACGTTGTCCTCGAAGGGCGTGGCGGCCTCGATTTCGCGGATGAGTTCGACGGCCTTGGTGGATTCGCGCTCGCGCCAGTATGCGCCGCCGCGGCCGGACTTGTGGTGCACGACGAAGAGGGTGAGGCGGTAGGGGGTGGTGGCGCCGGCCTGGGGCGGGACGACGACGTCGACGCGGAGCGGGGAGCGCTTGTAGGTGATGGGCTTGCCGGCGAAGTAGTTGGGCTCGTCGCCGAACTTGTCGGGGTGGATGCCGCCGAGGGGGAGCTCGGGCCAGACCTGGGGGTTTTCGAGCGGGAAGCGGCTGAGGACGGCCTGCTCGATGCCGCGTTCGTCGCCGGAGTCGAGCGACACCAGGTGGGCGTAGCCCATGTCGGCGAGGTAGGTGTCGCGGAAGGCGCGGATGACGTCGAGCGACTCGACTTCTTCGACGGCGAGCACGTCGGCGTCGAGGCGGCGGATCGTGTCGGCGAGGGCCTTGAGCTGGTCGGCGGGCTTGGTGTCGTCGGCGTCGTCGTTGCGGCCGGAATAGGCGGGGTCGTCCTTGTCGTCAAAGAGGTTCTCGAGGTTGTAGGTGGCGACGCGGATGGCGCCGGGCGTGCGCGGGAGCGGGTCGGGAACGCCGATGCGCTGGTCGGCGCGGGGGCGGTCGGCGGCGGCGGTGGTGGAGGCGGCCGGGGCGACGGGCTTGGTGTCGGCGGGCGCGCCCGGCGCTGGGGCCGGCGCCGGCGCGGGTGAGGGCGCGGGCTTTTGGTCGCAGCCGGCGATGCCGGCGCTCACGAGGAGGGCAAGCCAGAACGGGTGCCGGCGCGAGAGGCTCATGTGCGTGCTGCTCCTGGGGGCGGTTCGCCGGGCGGATCGGCCGGGAGGGTAGCGGGGGACGTCGGTGCACGGCGGGCTGCGGAGCGCGGGACCGTGGTTGTGGCCGCGGGATCGATCCCGTAGCATGGCCCCGCGTGCCGGATGCCCGACGCGAAGGCGTGGGGCGGTGCGGAACGACTCGGAGCCACGGCTTGGCTGGATCACGCGCAGGGCGGCACGGAGCGGGGGTTGGCATGCGGGTCGCGGGCGCGCGGCGGCTGGCGCGCGCGGCGGGGCTGGCGCTGGGGCTGGCGGCGGCGGTGACGGCGCAGGCGCGCCAGGACGGGATCGACGGGCGGACGTTCGCCGACGTGCGGATCGGCGGCGCGGTGCAGTCGGGCAACATTGAACTTCGGGCGGCGCGGGCGCACGTGTGGACCGAGTCGGGGGCGACGGGCGGGGCGGTGCACCGCATGGTGCTGTCGGGGGACGTGGAGGTGACGCTGGGGGAGTACCGCTTCACGGCGGCGCGGGCGGTGGTGTGGCTCGAGCGGCTCGAGGAGATCACGCAGCAGGCCGACGGCGCGGCGGACGCGGCCCGCAAGCCGGCGCACCAGGTGGCGATCTACTTCGACCGGGTGAACGACCCGACGGCGGAGGCGGGGTTCAGCCAGTTTGGCGACCGGCTGCTGGTGAGCGCGCTGCTCGAGGGCGAGCCGGCGGTGTGGGCGGACGTGATGCGGCGCGAGCGGCCGGGGGAAGGGGCGGCGGACGGGGCGTTTTTGATCGAGGGCGAGCAGCGGATGGGGAGGTTTTTGCGGGCGGCGATCAGCGGGGAGTTTGAGGAAGCGCCGCCGGAGCCGGCGCCGTCGCCGCCGCGGGATCCGGATGCGCCGATCGAGCCGGGGGTGTCGCGGCCGTACGAGCCGGGGTCGCGGCTGGATCCGGGGCAGGTGGAGTCGGCGGTGCTGCGGCGGTTGCCGGCGGAGCGGCTGCCGGCGATCTTCTCGCCGGAGGGGCTGATCACGCTGGCGCCGGGGGACCTGACGCTGGTGACGGGGGATGATGAGAACGCGCTGGTTGCGACGGGGGGCGTGGTGGTGACGTACGCGGACCCGGGCCGGTCGCGGTCGCTGCAGATTTCGGCGCAGCGGGCGGTGGTGTTCGTGAGCCCGGGGCGGCTGTCGGAGATGGCGCGGTTCTCGGCGAAGGACGTGAAGGGGATCTACCTGGAGGGGGACGTGGTGGCGGTGAGCACGGACGGCGCGGGCACGAACACGCTGCGGGGTCCGCGGGTGTTCTACGACGTGCAGGCGAACAAGGCGGTGCTGGTGGACGCGGTGTTCCACACGTTCGACCAGAAGACGCGGATGCCGCTGTACGCGCGGGCGCGGGTGATGCGGCAGACGGCGACGAACCAGTTCGCGGGCGCGCCGATGCGGCTGAGCAACACGAGCTTCTTTGAGCCGCACCTGGCGCTTGGGGCGAGCGAGATCACGGTGACGCGGCGCGAGGGGGTGGCGGGCGAGCCGCAGCAGACGATCGTGGACGCGGACGACCTGACGCTGCGGATGAACAACCTGCCGTTCTTCTACTGGCCGAACTTCAAGGGCGACGTGGAGAACGTCCCGCTGCGGGACGTGCGGGTGGAGAACTCGAGCGGCTCGGGCTTTGCGATCAAGACGGGGTGGGACGTGTTCGGCGTGACGGGTTTGGAGCCCAAGCCGGGGGTGGACTGGCAGATGCTGGTGGACGCGTACTTCGAGCGCGGGCCGGCGCTGGGGACGTCGGCGTCGTGGGGCGACACTCGGAGCGACCAGTCGGGCAGCGTGTTTGCGTACGGGATTTTCAACGACACGGGCACGGACCAGTTGACGAGCGGCGCGGAGAAGAAGCGCGACGGGGAGACGCGGGGCATCCTGCTGGGCGAGCAGCGGACGGACCTGGATTCGAACTGGTCGCTGTTCCTGGAAGGCGCGTACCTGGGCGACGAGAACTTCACCGACGCGTTCTTCGAGCCGCTGGTGGAGACGCGGCGCGAGTTCACGAACGCGGCGTACCTGCGGTACCTGGACGACAACACGGCGTTCACGCTGCTGGGGCAGGCGAACGCGAACAACTTCGTGGCCAACGAGTACCTCTTGCAGTCGCGCGGGTACAGCGTCGACCGGCTGCCGGAGGCGGCGTACTACCGCGTGGCGGACGACCTGCTGGCGGGGATCGACCCCGGGGCGCTGACGTGGTCGCAGGAGTACCGGCTGAGCAACATGGCGCTGAACTTCACGGACCCGACGCTCGACGAACTCGGGTTCGACACGCCGGAGCGGGCGTTCAGCGCGTTTGGCATCAGCGACCCGGACGCGACGCTGGCGGAGCGCGAGCGGGCCCGCGGGCTGGGGAGTAACGACGTGCTGCGGCTGGACACGCGGCACGAGTTCACGTACGTCGAGATGCTGGGGCCGGTGAAGATGGTGCCGTTCGCGGTCGGGCGGTTCACGGGGTATGACCAGACGTTCGAGGGTTACAGCCCGGAGGCGGACGAGCGGTACCGGCTGTGGGGCGCGGCGGGGCTGCGGATGAGCACGCAGATCACGCGGATCGACGACACGGTCGACTCGCAGTGGCTGGACCTGTACCGCATGCGGCACATCATCGAGCCCAGCGCGACGATGTGGGCGGGCGGGGCGAACATCGACCAGCAGGACCTGCCGGTGTACGACGAGAACGTCGAGTCGGTGCTCAGCGGGTCGGCGATGCGGGTGGGCGTGACGAACACGTGGCAGACGCAGCGGGGCGGCGTGGGGCGGTGGCGGAGCGTGGACTGGATCCGCTGGTCGAACGACCTGGTGTTCGCGTCCGACGACGCCGAGCGCGAGAGCCCGGTGCGCCGGTTCTTCGACTTCCGGCCGGAGTACTCGCAGGTCGGCGAGTTCTACACGACGGACCTGGCGATCCAGGCGACCGACACGCTGGCGCTCACGAGCACCATCATCTTCGACTTCGAGACCAACCAGCTGGCCCGCACGGCGGTGGGTGCGGTGTTCGACCACTCGCCGGAGTTCTCGACGGGGATCGAGGCGCGGTCGATCAACGTCCGCAACGAGACGCTGCTGGACCTGTACGCCCTGTACCGGCTGACGCGCAAGTACACGGTGCGGGGGCGGATCACGTTCGACACCGACCGCGACGACGTGCGGAGCTACGACCTGGAGCTGCGCCGGCTGTTCCCGTCGGTGACGCTCGGGGTGACGTTCAGCCACGACAACGTTTCGGACGAGTCGAGCGTGGGCGTGATCCTCGAGCCCAAGGGTCTGGAGACGAACCAGGACCGGCTGCGGGCGCTGCAGACCCAGTGATCCGGAGCCGGTGGGCGTGGCGGCGCGGGGACGGGCCGGCGGGGGTCCGGTGTGAACTGTCGCTTGCGCTCTGGGCTCTTATGCTGTTGGCATGTCCATTACTCGGCCGTTGGGATTCCGTGCCGCCGCCGTGACCGCCGGGCTCAAGCCCAGCGGCAAGAGCGACCTTGCGCTCATCGTGTGCGACGATCAGTTTGATGCGCCGGTGGTGAAGGGGCGTGGGCATCCGATCCACGCCCGGCGGGCCGCGGCGGCGTGCTTCACGAACAACGTGGTGGTCGGGGCGCCGATCATCGTGGGGCGTCGGTGGCGGGACGCGGCGGCGCGCGGCGAGGCCGGCGGACGGCCGCTGCGGGCGCTTCTGATCAACGCGGGGGCGGCGAACGCGGCGACGGGCGAGCCGGGGGTGCAGGACGCCCGCGCGTGCATGCGGGCGGTGGCCGAGGCGTTGAAGATCGAGCCGGGCGAGGTGCTGCCTTCGAGCACGGGCGTGGTGGGGCGGCGGATCCCGGTGGACAAGATCACGGCGGCGGTTCCGGCGCTGGTGGCGGGGTTGGCGCGGGGCGAGGCGGCGGACGCCGCGGCGGCCCGGGCGATCATGACGACCGACCTGGTGCCCAAGCACGCGCACCGGGAGGTGGAGATCGCGGGGCACACGGTGCACATCGGGGCGATCGCGAAGGGGTCGGGGATGATCGCGCCGAACATGGACGCGGGGCTCGGGGGCGGGGGGAACTCGGCGCCGCCGGGGTGGCCTTCGCACGCGACGATGCTCGCGTTCGTGACGACGGACGCGGCGATCGACGCGTCGGCCTTGCAGTCGGCGCTGGACGCGGCGGTGGCGGAGAGCTTCAACCGCGTGAGCGTGGATGCGCACCCGAGCTGCTCGGACACGATCGTGGCGCTGGCGTCGGGGGCGGCGGCGGGGTCGGTGATCCACGCGGGGGCGCCGGAGTATCACGGCTTCAAGGCGGCGCTCACGAGCGTGTGCCAGGACCTGGCGACGCAGGTGGTGCGCGACGGGGAGGGGGCGACGCGGATCTTCCGCGTCGAGGTGCGCGGGGCGCCCGGCGAGGCGGCGGCGGTGCGGCTGGCGCGGGCCGTGGTCGATTCGCCGCTGGTCAAGTGCGCGGTGCACGGGCGCGATCCGAACTGGGGCCGGGTGGTGACGGCCGCGGGGAACGCGGGCGTGCCGTTCGACACGGCGCACACGAGCCTGTCGATCGGGACGGTCGAGGTGTACCGCTGCGGCGTGCCGACGGGGGTGGACAAGAAAGATGCGGCGCTGGTGGCGGCGATGAACAGCGACGAGGTGCACATGCGCCTGACCGTGGGGGACGGCCCGGGCGCGGCGTGGATGCTCGGGTGCGACCTGTCGGCCGACTACGTGAAAATCAACGCGGAGTACACCACGTGATGGTTCCGGCGACGCGACCAACGGCGCGCGGGGCGCGGGCTGGTCGTCAAGCCATGACGTCGATGTGATAGGGCTCGGTGCCGGGATCTTCCGGCGCGGGGGGCTGGGGGTCTTGATGCGGCTCGGCCGGTGGAGGCGGCGGCGTGAGGCCTTCGGGCCCGACGTCGCCGATCGGTTCGCCGCCAGCGTCGGGGCCGGGGCCGATCGCGCCAGGGTCGATGAGGGACGGATCCTCGGGCGGCGTGGCCAGGCCCTCGGCGCCGTCCATGGCCTCGGGATCGACGGGGATCGGCTCGCCTGTGCCGTTGTCAGGGGGAAGGGCTTCGTCGAGGGGCGCCGGGGGCTCGTCGGGGATGGACTCGCCGGAGTCGTCCGGCACGGCGCCGTCGGGGACGGGCTGTTCGTCATCACCGGGGACCCCGTCGGTGATCGGCTCCTCGTTGAGCGGGGGCTCTTCGATCGCGGGCTCGCCCGGCGCGGGTTCCTCGTCGATGGGATCGGGCGCGGGATCCTCTGTGATCCCGATGCCAAGATCGTCGGGGGCCGGCGGCGGCGGTTCCACGCCGAGGCCGGCGTCGCCGAGCGGTTCGCCTAGCTCGGGCGCGGGGTCGATGAAGGCTTCGGGCTCGCCGGCAACGGGATCGGTGTTGCCGCCGGGGTTGAACGCGGCGTTGCCGGTGTCGCCGGCGATGGGCGCGGGGGTCGGGCTCGGCGCGGGGGCTGCGGGGGCTGGGGCGCTCACCGCAGCAGCGGCCTTGCGGCTGGCGCGGGCGAGGTCCATCGACGTGCGCTGCTCGGCGCGGGCCGCGGCCTCGGCGGCACGCTGCTTCTTCTCGCGCTTCGCGGCGGCGCGCTCGGCGGACTGTTTGTCGGCGGGCGGTGCGGTGTTGTCGCGGCGCTTCGAGGCGGTGTCGGCCGGCTCGTCCTCGCGGCGGGCGTCGTCGCGTCGGACGGTGAACACGGCCTTGCCGGAGCGCGCACGGCCGGCGAGGGCGCTTAAGAGCATGGCCGCGGCGGTCGCGTCGCTGCGGGCGGCTTGCTGGTCGTTGGATTGGGCTGGCTGGTCGTCAGCAGGGGCCGGCTGAATGGCAGTGCGGGGCGCCATGGAGCGTCGCACGGCCTGCAATCTGTTCATGGCCGCGAGAAAGTCCGCCGAGAACCCCTGGACCAGCATCACGCTCCTCCGCGCCGGTTGCCTCCCGAAGCGGCCGGGAGACATCGGCGGGATCGTCCCCCCTGAATGAGGTGCGACGACGCGGATTCGGTGGCGAGGCGCTGCTTACGCCACAGCCTTTCGCGCGGGGGGGCCATAAGCGAGGGGCGAGAGGGCGGGCGCGTGGTTCCGGGGCCCGAGATCTACGCTTGGCGATGCTTGTTCTCGCTGTGCTCGCGGCCCCGCCGCTGTTTACGGACGTTGCGCCGACGCTGCCGTTTGCGAACGTGAACGCGGCCCGGGTGCTGACGGCGGACCTGAACGCCGACGGCAAGCCGGACGTGGTGGTGCGGGCCCGGGAGGCGGGCGGGCCGGGGACTCCGGATCGGTACCGGGTGTTCCTGAACACGACGCCCGAGGGCGGAGCGGAGTCGTTTGTGGAAGTGCAGGCGACGGGGCTGCCGACGCCGCGAGACGGGGATTGCCTGGTGTTCGCGGACTTTGAGAACGACGGCACGCCGGACGCGCTGTTCACGCGGTACCTGGATATCAACAACGCGAAGTTTGTCGAGCCCGAAGGTGAGCCGAAGCGCACGGCGATCCTCGCGGGGAACGGGGACGGGACGTTTGGGGCGGCGCAGGTGATCGAGCGGGCGCCGCGGGGGACGACCGCGGCGGTGGCGGTGGCGGATGTGAACGCGGACGGTCGGCTCGACATCTTCCTGGGGAACTGGTACTGGAACTATGGCTCGGACCTGCGGGCGTTTCCGAGCGTGCTCCTTGTGCGCAATGCACCGGACATGAACGAGCCGTGGTCCGTGGAGGTGCCGGGGTGGGGCCGCGGCGCGGCGTCGGACGATGACCCGGTGGATGCCGAGCCGAAGTACGACCCTGAGGTTGATGACCGTCACCGGCCGCTGTACGGCGCGATGGTGGCGCAGGTCGGCGACTTCACGAAGGTGCCGGTGAATGGGCCGGATGACGGGTTGTTCGAGTCCGGCGGGGGTCCGGTGGGGGACACGGGCATCCTGTGCCTGGCGTACGGGCGGCGGGCGAACTTCCTGTGGGCGCCCAACCGTGATCGGAAGCGTTCGGGGCGGGAGCGGTGGTACGACGTGGCGCCGCGCGTAGGCGTCGACGGGGACGCGATCCGGCACGGGGAGTATCCGGCGTGGCTCAAGGAGCGGGCCAAGACCGACCCACGCTTCGACCGGCAGACGGAGAAGCCGTTTCGCACGCACGGGAATCACTTTGACGCCGCGGTGGGGGATATCGACAACGACGGGGACTGGGACCTGTTCCTGGCGATGATCACGCACGCGTGGGCGGGGGAGAGCTCGGACCGGTCGCGGTTCCTGGTGAACCAACTGGCGCAGACGGGGACGCTGAAGTTCGAGTACGACCCGCGGCTGTGCGTCGACCGCATTCCGCCGGCCGATGCGCCGCCGGAACAGTTGCAGAAGTGGAACCAGGGCGATCTGTACTGCGACCTGGCGGACCTCGACAACGACGGTCGGCTGGACCTGGTGCTGGCGAGCGGGGATTACCCGGATCCGCCGCCGTTTGACGAGAGGCTGCGGGTCTATCGCCAGCGCGAAGACGGGACATTCGAGGACGTGACCGCGGCGTGGGGGATCGACCACGTGGGGTCGGGGCAGATCTCGCTGGCGGACGTGGACCTGGACGGAGACGTGGACATCCTGGTGGGGCAGTCGTTCATGCGGTTCACGCCCGAGATGATCAAGGCGACAACGGAGAAGCAGGGCACGACGGGGCCGGCGGTGAAGCTGTACCTGAACCGGACCATCGAGCAGCGCAAGGCCGTGGGGCTCAAGCCGAATGGGTACACGTTCATCGTGACGGGTGACAAGGGGTCCGGCGTCAACCGCGATGCGCTTGGCACGGTGATCAAGCTCACCGCCATGGTGAACGGCAAAGCGGTCACCCAGCAGCGTCAACTCATCGGGATCGGCGGCTGCGGCGGCAAGCAGCACTCGTTTCAGCTGCACATGGCGCTGCCCGCCGGAGCGGACCAGGCGGATTCGGTCGAGGTGGAGTGGCGGGTGCGGGAGCGGCGGGTGACGAGGTTGGACCCGGTGCCGCCGCCGGGGGTGGTGCGGGTCAGGGCAACGCGATAACGCAGCAACGCGATAAGGCGATACATCAAAGCGATCGCGCCGGACGCCGGCCCTTCATTTCTCGCGTTGCTGCGTTATCGCGTTACCGCGTTTGCTCCGATGTCCGTCCGCATGACCTTGCCCTCGAACTGGATGACGCGGGCCGCGGCGTAGGCCTTGGCGCGGGCGTCGGCGAGGGATTCGCCGGTGGCGGTGACGCTGAGCACGCGCCCGCCGCCGGTGACGATCTTGCCCCCGCCACCTTCGGCGCGGCGGGTGCCGGCGTGGAAGACGACGACGCCGGGCATGGCGGCGGCTTCGTCGAGGCCGGTGATTTCCTTGCCGGACGCGTGGGGGTCGGGCTTGTCGGGGTAGCCCTTGCTGGCGAGCACGACGCAGCAACTGGCGCCGGGCTTCCAGCCGATCTCGACTTCGTCGAGGCGGCGGCAGGCGGTGGCGAGCATGATGTCGAGCAGGTCGCCCTCCATGCGGGCCATGAGGGCCTGGCACTCCGGATCGCCGAAGCGGGTGTTGAACTCGAGGACCTTGGGGCCGGCGTGGGTGAGCATGAGACCGGCGTAGAGCACGCCGCGGAACTCGATGCCGTCGCGCTTGAGGCAGTCGACCATGGGGACGAGGATCTCGCGCTGGACGCGGTCGAGCATGCGGGGGTCGGTGATGCCGCCGGGGCAGAAGGCGCCCATGCCGCCGGTGTTGGGGCCGGTGTCGTTGTCGCCGACGCGCTTGTGGTCCTGGCAGGGCTCCAGGACGTAGATGGTGCGGCCGTCGACGAGGGCGAGGACCGAGGCCTCGGGGCCGGTGAGGCGTTCCTCGATGACGACGGTGGCGCCCGCGTCACCGAACTCGCGCTTGACCATGATGCGGTCGACGGCGTCGAGGGCCTCGGCGAGCGAGGCGGGGACGATGACGCCCTTGCCCTTGGCCAGGCCGCTGGCCTTGACGACGTGCGGGGTCTCGCGCGACTCAAGGTAGGCCTTGGCGCCCTCGGGGTCGGAGAAGACGCGGCCTTCGGCGGTGGGGAGGGCCGCGGCACGCATCATCTGCTTGGACCAGGCCTTGTCCCATTCGAGCCGGGCGCCGTCCTTGCCGGGGCCGAAGATGAAGCGGACGTTCTCGCGCCCGTCGGTGGAGGAGGTGAGGGCGTCGGCGACGCCGTGGGCGAGGGGCTCTTCGGGGCCGACGACGACCAGGCCGATGTTCTGGTGGTCGCAGAACATGCGCAGGCGGTGGGGGTTGGCGTAGTCGATCGGGACATCGACGGCCTTGGCCAGAGCGGCGAGGCCGGGGTTCTCGGGGTTGGTGGTCCAGAGCTGGCCGAGCTTGCGGGACTTCTTGAGCTTCCACGCCAGGGCGTGCTCGCGCCCGTTGCCGCCGATGAGCAGCACGTTGACGGGACCGGTGGGGACGGGCGGTTGGCCGGCGCCCCGGGCGTTGGCTTTGGACATAGGGGCGATTGTTGCCGTCAGGTCCGGGCGGTGGGGGGGGGATCGGCCGGAATGGCTCGTGCGGGCGTGGGTCGGGAAATACCATCGGGCCTCATGACGACCTCGTCCCGCGTTCTTACCGTCGGCGAACTCGCCCACCGCCTGCGCGCCGTGAACCAGGAGCACGTGCTGCGCTTCTGGGATTCGCTCACCGAGACGCAGCAACTGGTGCTGTCGGCCCAGATCGCGTCGATCGACCTGGATGCGCTGCCGCGGCTGATCAGCGAGTACGTGCTGAGCACGCCGAAGGCGGCGGCGTCGGGGCCGATCGAGCCGGCGCCGTATTACTCGCTGCGCGGGGGCGCGGGGGGCGGTGGCGGGCGGAACTGGGATGCGGCGGCGATGCGGGCCAGGGGCGAGGCGCTCTTGCGGGCCGGCCAGGTCGCGTGCTTCACGGTCGCGGGCGGGCAGGGCTCGCGCCTGGGGTATGAAGGGCCCAAGGGGTGCTACCCGGCCGGGGCGGTGACGGACAAGCCGCTGTTCCAGATGTTCGCCGAGGGCATTCTCGCGGCGGGGCGGCGGTACGGGGCGGTGGTGCCGTGGTACATCATGACCAGCCCGCTGAACCACTCGACGACGGTGGAGTTCTTTGAGGCGAACCGGTATTTCGGGCTGCACAAGAAGGACGTGATGTTCTTCCCGCAGGGGGTGCTGCCGAGCCTGGACATCCGCGACGGGAAGATGCTCATGGCGTCGGTGAGCGAGATCGCGACCAACCCGGACGGGCACGGCGGGTCGATCAAGGCCCTGCACGTGTCGCGGGCGGTGGAGGACATGAAGCGGCGCGGGGTGAAGCACATCTCGTATTTCCAGGTGGACAACCCGCTGGTGAAGGTCGTCGATCCGGTGTTCCTGGGCCTGCACAGCGCGGCCCCGGACTCGTCGGGCGAGATGTCGAGCAAGATGGTGGCGAAGGCGGGGGCGGGGGAGAAGGTCGGCGTGTTCTGCTCGGTGAACGGGCGGACGCAGGTGATCGAGTACTCGGACATGCCGGCGGACCTGACGGCGGCGAAGGACGCGAAGGGGAACCTGCGGTTCAACGCGGGATCGATCGCGGTGCACGTGATCAGCGTGGAGTTCGTCGAGCGGCTCAACACGATGGAGGGGTTCGACCTCCCGTACCACCGCGCTGAGAAGAAGGTGCCGTGCGTGGACATCCAGACGGGTCAGCCGGTGAGCCCGACAACAAACAACGCGGTGAAACTGGAGCGGTTCGTGTTCGACGCGCTGCCGCTGTGCGGCGTCGGCCCGGCCGGGGCGGGCGGGCGCGGGTCGATCGTGATGGAGACGGACCGGACGGAGGAGTTTGCGCCGATCAAGAACGCGAGCGGGTCGGACTCGCCGCAGACGTGCCGCGAGTTGCAGACGCTGCGGGCGGCGCGGTGGCTTGAGGCGGCGGGGGTGAAGGTGCCGCGGAAGGCGGACGGGACGCCGGACTGCGTGCTGGAACTGAGCCCGCTGACGGCGATGTTTCCGGAGGATCTTGTGGGCAAGGCGCCGGTGAAGATCGGGGCGGGGGATCGCGTGGCGCTGTAGCGGCGGGTTGGGGAGTCACGGCACCACCGTCCGCGGCGAAGCGCCGGGGACGGTGGTGGCACCCGATGCCGGGTCACCGGCGTGACGTGTTGAACCTCTCCACAAACGCCTCGTACTGCTCGGGGGTATCAACGCCGGCGGGGCCGCGGGGCACGATGGCGACGGCGATCTGGTAGCCGTGCTGCAGGGCGCGGAGCTGTTCGAGCTGCTCGCAGCGTTCGAGTGGAGTGGGCTCGAGCGTGAGGAAGGCGTCGAGGAACTCGCGGCGGTAGACGTAGAGGCCGACGTGGCGCAGGACGCGGGCGTCGGGACCGCCGCGGGCGTCGCGGTCGAAGGGGATGGGGCTGCGGGAGAAGTACATCGCGGTGCCGTCGACCCGCAGGACGACCTTGACGCCGGCGGGGTCGCGCACGTCCTCGGTGTCGGCGTAGGGGCGGGCGGCGGTGCCGATGGCCGCGCCGGTGCGGACGAGGGCGGCGACGGCGGCGTCGACGGTGGCGGGCTCAAGTTCGGGTTCGTCGCCCTGGGCGTTGACGACGATGGCGTCGGGGGCGAGACCCAGGGTGCGGGCGGCCTCGGCGAGGCGGCTGGTGCCGTTGGGGTGCTCGGGGCTGGTCATCACGATCTCGGTGCCGAAGGGGGCGAGGGCGTCGCGGACGCGCTGGTCGTCGGTGGCGACGACGACGCGGGCGACGCTCGCGGCCCGTGCCGCGGCCTCGACGACGTGCTGCACGAGCGGCTTGCCGGTCTTGCTTGCGAGCACCTTGCCGGGGAAGCGGGTGGAGCCCATGCGCGCGGGGATGACGCACACGGCCCGCGGGCCGGGGGCTTCGGGCCGGGGCGCGGGGCTCACGGTCAGCCCCGCAGCCGCGCGGTGAGGGCCTTGAGCTCGTCGCGCTTGGCCCGGATGTCGCGGTAGTTGATCTGCTGGATGGCGATGGACGAGGCGAGCTTGGCGGCTTCTTCGGCGTCGGCGAGGGACTTCTGCTCGGCGGCGCGGCTCATGAGCGAGGACATGAGGCCGTAGCGCAGGGCCATCTTGGTGTTCTCGTCCTGCTCGGCGCCGGCGGCGCCGCCGAGGTCGAGGGCGGCGCGGAAGGTGTCGATGGCCTCGTCGTTGAAGTCGATGGCGCTGAAGCTCATGCCCAGGTGGTAGAGGCTGCGGGCCCGCAGGCGGACGTCGGTCTTGGACTCCTGGAACTGGGCGATGGCCTCCTCGTGCCGGCCGCTTTCCTGGAGGCGCTTGCCGAACTCGAACTTGATGTTCAGGTCGGTGGGGTATTCTCGGACGCGCTCGGCGTATTCAGCGGTTTCGATCTCGAGCAGCGCGGCCTTGGCGGAGGCGATGGCCGCGGGGTCGCCGGTCTTGTCGGCCTCGCTTACGCGCCGGCGTGCCTGGCGGATGCGCAGGTCGCCGGCGAGCTGCTTGAAGCGGTACTCGTTGAACTTCTGGTAGCTCGCGATCAGCAGTTCGACGGCCTGGGTCTCGTCCTCGGGCCGGGCCCGTTCGAGCAGGTACTTGACGTACTTCTGGATGGCGGGCTTGTCGTCGGGGCGGCGCTCGTAGTCGGCCTTTGCCGCGATGAGCAGGCCGTCGAGGGTTTCTTCGGTCTTGACGATGCGTTCTTCGGCCTCGAGCCGGGCCTGCTTGGCGAGGTCGCGGACGTTGGAGCGGAAGCCGCCCTGCTCGCCGGTCTTCTCGTAGCCGCCGCGGGTCATCGTGGCCTGGGCGGACATGTTGCGGACCTCGGCGCCGAGCTTGGCGTCGGTAGGGTCAAGGCGGACCGCGGCGTCGCCGGCGCGGACGGCGAGTTCGAAGGCCTCGATCTTCGAGCATGCGGCCATGAGGGTGACGAGCAGGTCCTTGCGCGGGCGCTTGTCGTTGACGACGAACTTGAGGGCGCGCTCGGCGATCCAGGCTCCCGGCTCGCGCAGGCCGATGGCCGCGGCGTTGCTGGCGGCGCGGACGGCGGCGGCGGGGTTGGAGGGTTCGCAGCCCCATTCCAGGAGCGAGAGCAGGTATTTGTCGATGTCACCCTTGCCGCCGCCGATGGCCTTGACAACGTCCTTGGGGACGCCCTTGCCGCCCTTGTTGAGGTAGGCGGCGGCGGTGTTGAAGAAGCCGGTGAGGCCCTCCATGCTGAGCGGGTGCTGGCGCAGGCCGTCGAGCCAGAGCTGCATGGCGTAGTTGAAGCTCTCGGTCTCGTGCCGATTGCGCGCGTGCTCGAAGAACTTGGCCGCTTTTTCGGGGGAATACGACGTCGGCGAAGGCTTCTGGTCCTTCTTGGCGTCGTCCCCGTTGTCACCAGACGATTTCCCGAAGCCAAACAGCGGCAAGGGCGGGCTCCTGTTCGCCGCGGCACCCTCTCCCGGGCGCATCCCGGGACCGTGCCACGGCCATTCGCACCGCGTCGCGCGGCGGTTCGGCATTATTCCTGACCGCGACGCCAACTTCTCTCGTGGGGCGGCTCGGCGCGGATATTCGCTTTGGGACCTTGCGGTCGGCACGGAGCGACGCCGGGTGGCGGCGGGGGCGCTGGGCGCGGGGGGACGCCGAGTGGGCGGCGTCTACACTCTGCCCGCATGCCGATCGACCCCGCCACGCTCCGGGTCGTGTCTTACCCCGACCCCGTCCTGAGATTGAAGGCCAAGCCCGTTGCCGAGGTGACCGACGAGGTCCGCGCGGTGGCCACGCGGATGGTCGAACTGATGCGTGAGCACGACGGGATCGGGCTGGCGGCGCCCCAGGTGGGGCTATCGTGGCGGATGTTCGTGATCGACATTCCTCCGGGAGGGCCGGATCCGGAGGAGGTGGTGCCGCCGGGCGCGCTGACGTCGACAGGGGGTCCGACGGTGTACATCAACCCGCGGCTGACCGAGCCGGCGGGGGCCGTGGAGGTGCTCGAGGAGGGGTGCCTGTCGCTGCCGGACATCCGGGGCGAGGTGGTGCGGCCGCCGGTGATCACGGTGTCGGCCCTGGATGTGCAGGGCAAGCCGTTCACGCAGTTCGCCGCCGGGCTGCTGGCGCGGTGCCTGCAGCACGAGTTCGACCACCTCGACGGGGTGCTCATCCTGGACCGCATGACGCAGATGTCGCGGATGAAGACGCGCTCGGCGGTGCGGGACCTGGAGCGGCGGGCGGCGAAGGGGCGGTGAGGGTCGTTCGATCGTTCGATTCGTGATGCTGGTCCGGCTGAGCTGTTCCCGCTGCCCCCCATGCGCATCCTCTTTCTCGGCTCCGGCGCGTTCGGCATTCCCACCCTGGAGCACCTGCACGCGCACCACGAACTCGTGGGGATCGTGACGCAGCCCGACCGGCCGGCGGGGCGGGGCGGGACGCTGACGCCCACGCCGGTGGGGGCGTGGGCGGCGGAGCGTGCGCCCGGCCTGCCGCTGCTCAAGCCGCAGAAGATCAACGACCCGGGGGTGACGGCCCAGGTGCGGGCGCTGGCGGGGCCGGACGTGGTGGACGCGTGGGTGGTGATCGCGTTCGGGCAGAAACTGGGTCGGACGCTGATGGGCGCGGGGGCGCGCGGGCCGCTGTTTGCGATCAACCTGCACGCGTCGCTGCTGCCGCGCTGGCGCGGGGCGGCCCCGATCAACGCGGCGATCCTCGCGGGCGACCGCGTGACGGGCAACTCGGTGATCGCGCTGGCGGACACGATGGACGCGGGGGTGGTGTACGCGCAGTCGCGCCGACCCATTGACCCCGCGTACACGACGGCGGACCTGCACGACCTGCTCGCGGCGGACGGGCCGAGGCTCGTGGAATCGGTGCTCGTGGCCCGGTCGGCGGGACGCGAGGCGCCGTTTGTGCAGGACGATGGGCTGGTCACGCTTGCGCCGAAGCTCGCCAAGACGGATGGGTGGGTGGATTTCGACCAGCCCGCCGCGACGTGCCGGAACCGCGTGCACGGGCTCAACCCGTGGCCCACGGTGACGGTGACGCTGCTGGGCGATCCGCTGAAACTGCTGCGGGCCGCGGCGGTGGACGCGGGGCACGGGGCGGCGCCCGGCACGCTTGTCGACGCGCCGAAGGGGCTGGTCGCGTGCGGCGAGGGGACGGCGCTGCGGCTTGTAGAGGTGCAGCCGGCGAACAAGCGGCCGATGGCGTGGGCGGACTTTGCCCGCGGGCGGAAGTTCCCGGCGGCACCGGTGGTGGTGCAGGGGCGCGTGGGTGGTGCGGGAGGAGCAGGGGGGGCGGGGGCGTGAGCACGCTGTGGGACCTGCTCAAGAACGCGGTGCTGGGGCCGGTGCGGCCGGAACCGGCGAAGCCGCGCCCGTGGACCGCGGCGGCGGCGCCGGCAGCGGCGCGGGCGCGGCCGCGGGCGGCTCGGCGTGAGCGGGCAGAGCCGGAGCCGGAGGCGGGGGAGCGTGCGGCCGGGGCGGGTTCGCCGATCGCGCACCTGCCGGCGCAGCAGCGGTACGAGGCGCTGGTGGAGCTCATGTGCCGCGAGCACGACGTGCGGGTGCGTAAGTGGCGGTCGAATATGTCGGGAGTGGCGTACTACCTGCACAAGAAGGACGGGACGGTGCATCGGTGCATCGAGTCGCCGCGGCCCAAGGGGCCGATGTCGGCGGCGGTGTTCCTGCACGAGATCGGGCACCACGCGATCGGGCTGGCGAAGTACAAGCCGCGGTGCCTTGAGGAGTACCTGGCGTGGTCGTGGTCGCTCGAGGCGATGCGGACGCACGGGATCCAGGTGACCGAGGCGGTGGATCACCGGGTGAAGCTGAGCCTGTGGTACGCGGCGGACAAGGCGCTGCGGCGTGGGCTCAAGGCGCTGCCGCCGGAGCTGGAGCCGTACCGGACGAGGCCGCCTCGGCGGAGGAAGGCCGGGTAGACCGAGTGGTCCGAGCCTCCCGCGCGAGCGGGAGGTGTTGGAGGTCGAGTGCACAAGGCTTCCCCGGTTGCGCGGGAAGCTCGGATGGATGCTCGTCAGACCCCGAGCTTGGAGCGCAGGACCTCCTGGGTTTCCCGTGTGGCGATGACGCTGGCGGAGAGTTCCGCCCCGCGCCGCACGCTCGCGGGGTCGACCGAGCCGTCGAGTTCGTTGAGGAGCTTCTTGGTGGCCGCGAGCGCGTGCGGGCCGCCGGTGACGAGCTTGTCGACCAGGGTCTTGACGGCTGCGTCGAGGGCGTCGAGGGTGGGAACGACGGACGTGACGATGCCGGCGGCGTAGGCGTCTGCGCCGCTCATGAGCCCGCCGCCGAGCAGGATGCGCCGGGCCGGGCCGGGGCCGACCTTGCGGACGAGCCAGGGGGCGACGACGGCGGGGCAGACCGAGAGGTCGACCTCGGGGAAGCCCATCTTCGAGTCGGCGTGGGTGATGGCGAAATCGCAGACGCACACCAGGCCGCAGCCGCCGCCGATGGCGGCCCCGTTCACGCGCGCGACCGTGGGCACGGACAGGGCTCGGAGCTTGATGGTGAACTCGCCGAGCGACGAGAGCAGCTCGCGCGGCTTGGCGGGGTCGCTGAGGACCTGCTTGAGGTCCATGCCGGCGCAGAAGCTCTTGCCGGCCCCGGTGAGCACGAGCACGCGGATTTCGCCCGAACCGGCGCGGGCCGCGGCCTCGTCGACCCGCGCGTGCATGTCGCGGAGCATGTCGATCGACAGGGCGTTTCGGGCGTCGGCCCGCTCGAGCGAGAGCGTGGCGACCCCACTGTCCAGCGTGAGCTTCGCGAACGTCATCTGGGCTCCTTGCTGTCAGGGCGCGTGAGCGTGACCCTTTTCTGTCCGCCCGCAAGATCCGCCTTGGTCCACGGTCCGAGCCCGCCGGGGCCCGAGGCCCACGTTGGGATGTCCGCGCCGGTGACCATGCGGACTTCGCGTCCGTCGTAGAGCGTGACGCCGGCGCCCAAAGTGCTTGGGCTCCTCGCGGCGACGAGCGGGACGTAGCCCTGGGCGTCCATCATGGCGACCCAGGCGGCGAGGTCGGGGCACGCGACGATGACGACGTCGTCGGGGAGGTCCGAGGCGTCGCGCTGGCGGAGGTCGACGGCGAGCTCGAGCGGGCCTGAGCCAAGGTCGACCGGGGCGGGCTCGGGGGGCGGCGGGGCGTCCTCGGACTCGTCAACGATCACCGGACCGAGCCCGGCGCCCTCGCGCCAGGCGACGATCGCGCGCATGACGTCGCGCCCGACCAACTGCACGGTCTTGTTGAGCGGTGTGTAGTTCTCGCTGACGGTTTCCCCTGAGCTGCCGGTGCCGTACATGACGCCCCCGACGATTCCCGCGCCGACGACGACCGTGCCGGCGAGGACCGCGATGCGAGTTGCCTTGGACATCTGTGCCACGCTGGTGCGTCCGCCTCTCTTGCCCCACCGTTCCGCCCGGGATCGTTGCTCACACGTCGCAGATCGCCACGGCTTCGGCGAGGCTGGTCATCGGGTCGCGGCTGGGGATGAACTCCTGGCCGAGGTAGCCCTGGTACCCGGTGCCGACGATGGCGCGGCAGATCGCGGGGTAGTTGAGTTCCTGCGAGGAGTCGATCTCGCGCCGGCCCGGCACGCCGCCGGTGTGGTAGTGCCCGATGGCCGCGGCGTTGTCGGTGATGGTGCGGATGATGTCGCCCTCCATGATCTGCATGTGGTAGATGTCGTAGAGAAGCTTGAAGCGGGCGGAGGCGACCTCGTTCACCAGGGCGAAGCCCCAGGCGGAGCGGTCGGCCATGTAGCCCTTGTGATCGACGCGCGAGTTGAGCAGTTCCATGACGATCGTGACGCCGGCCTTCTCGGCGACGGGCGTGACGCGCTTGAGGGCCTTGGCGCAGTTCTGCAGGCCGGTGATGTCGTCGAGGCTGCCGCGGTTGCCGCTGAAGACGATCATGTTCGGAATGCCGGCGGCGGCGATGAGCGGGAGCAGGCGCTCACACTCGGCGACGAAGGCGTCGTGCAGTTCGACGCGATTGATGCCCTCACCGATCTTGGTGGGGCCGTTGGCGACGGCGCAGGTGAGGCCGAACTTGGCGGGGATGGACCACTCGTTCTCACCCAGCAGTTCGACGGACTTGATGCCCATGGCCGCGGCGTGCTTGCAGAGTTCTTCGAGCGGCATGGCGCCGTAGCACCAGCGGCACACCGACTGCTTGATCCGGCCCTTGAGGGCCGGGGCCGCGGGTGCGGGCGCCGGCGGCGGGGTGGGCTCGGGCTGAGGCTGGGGCGCGGGCTCTGGCGGTGGTGTCGGCGCCGGCTGTTCCGGCGGCGGCGCCGGGGGCGGCGTGGGCGCGGGCTGAGGGGCGGGTTGTGTTGGAGGCTCGGGCGCTGGCGGCGGCGGGGCGGGAGGCGTGCCGGTGGGGGCTGGGGCCGGCGCTGGGGCGGGTGCGGGCTCGGGCGGGGGCGCGGTGGGCGGGGTGCCGCCGGGCGGGTCGTCGTGGCCGAGCAGACGCGTGCCGATCGCGGCCGCGGCCCCGGCGCCGACCACTGTCCCCACGAAGGCCCGTCGATTCGTCTTGCCAGCACCGGTCCCGCTCATGCCCGGATGCTACAACACCGCACCCGCGAAGTGGTGGACCGGAGTGCCCTGTCGGTGCGGCGCGGTCCTTCGGTGGACGAACCTTGGGAACGCCGCCTATGGACATCCGACGCCCGGTCCTGACGCCCAACGCCCCCCGGCCCGCGGGGCACTATTCGCAGGCGATCGTGCACGGGGGGCTGGTGTGGGTGTCGGGGCAACTGCCGATCGACCCGGCTTTGGGGCCGCCGGCACCGGCGGGGCGGGGGGTGCCGCCGGGTGATGTCTCGGCCCAGACGCGGCTGGCCCTGGCGAACCTGGACGCCATCCTGCGGGCGGCCGGGACGTCAGCGGACCGGGTGCTGCGGTGCACGGTGTACGTGACGGATGTGGCCCTGTGGCCGGTGGTGAACGCGGCGTACGCGGCGTTCTTCCAGGCCCACGGGGCCGTGCCGCCGGCCCGAACGGTCGTGCCGTCGGGGCCGCTGCATTACGGGTACCAGGTCGAGATCGACGCGGTGGCCGCGATGGGGGCGGAGCCGGCGGCGTCGGCCGGACGAGCGGGCACGGCGACGCTCGTGTGCCGCACGACCGGGCGGCGGTTCGGTGCGGACATTCCGCAGTGGAGGAGCCCGGCGGTGGACGGTCCCGGCGAGGCGCTGCTGGACCTGGAGTTCGAGGCCCGTTTTCCGGTCGACGCGATCGCGAAGCGGCCGATGACGATGTGGCGGTATCGCGAGGCGATCCCGATCGAGCGGGACGAGCACGTCGTGTCGCTGGGCGAGCCGGTGACACCGGTGCTTGGGGTGGAGGTGGGGACCGGCTCGACGTCACGCCGGGTGACGCTCAAGATGGACACGATGTTCCCGTCAGGGTCGTACAAGGACCGTGGGAACGCGGTGCTCGTCTCGCACGCGCGGCGGCTGGGGCTCACGCGGGTGATGAACGACTCGTCCGGGAACGCCGGCTCGTCGCTGGCGATGTACTGCGCCCGGGCGGGGATCGGGTGCACGATCTACGCCCCCGCGTCGACCAGCCCGGGGAAGCTCACGCAGATTCGGGCGAGCGGGGCGGAACTCGTGGCCGTGCCGGGGACGAGGCAGGACACGGCGGACGCGGCGTGGCGGGCGGCGACGGACCCGGCGGGCGGCGTGTACTACGCCAGTCACTGTCGCAACCCGTTTTTCCATCACGGGACCAAGACGTTCGCGTACGAGGTGTGCGAGCAGCGGGGGTGGCGGGCGCCGGACGCGGTGGTGATCCCGACCGGGCACGGCACGCTGCTGCTCGGGTGCGCGATCGGCTTTGAGGACCTGCGGCGGGCCGGGCTCATCGAGCGGGTGCCGCGGCTGATCGCGGTGCAGGCGGAGGCGTGCGCCCCGCTGGCGGCGGCGTTTGCCGGGCGGGCGCCGAGCCCCGTGCGCGAGACGATCGCCGAGGGTGTCGCGATCGCGGCCCCGGTGCGGGGTGAGCAGGTCCTGGCGGCGGTGCGGGCGAGCGGCGGGCGGTTCGTGACGGTCTCGGACGAGCGGGCGAAGGCGGCGCTGGGATGGGCGCTGAGGCGTGGGCTGTTCATCGAGCCGACGTGCGCGATCGGGCTGGCGGCGGTCGAGGAGCTTGCGGATGTCCCGGGCGAGATCGTCGTGGCGATCACGGGGCACGGGCTGAAGGCGGCCGGGACGATTGAGAAGGTGATGGGGTAAGGGGGCTAAGCCCCACGCGGCGCGTCAGAGCCCACGGCGGGTGGTGGCACCGCTGCGTTACCACTTGCCGCCGGTCTTGCCGGGCACGGCGACTTCGGGGACGGGCATGGGGCCGAAGGCGAGACTCTCGGCGGGGCGCAGGTCGAGCGGCGACTTCATGACCCGATCCCACACCAGGTCCTTGCCGGAATAGGCCGACATGCGGCCGGCGACGGCCATCATGGTGGAGTTGGCGATGCGCTCGCCCTCGTTGATGTACGCGCCGCCGGTGACGCCGCGGAGCAGGTCGACGTGCTCGGTGACGTAGGGATTGGGCTGCGAGCCGTCCCAGCGCCAGGGGTTCTTGCCCTCGATCTTGGCGCGGCCGCTGGAGAGGATGGCGCGGCCCTCGGTGCCGTGGATGATCTCCTCGACGCGCCCGTCGCAGCCGTCGATCTGGCGGCAGTACGACGCGACGGTGCGGCCGTCGGGGTACTCGTACTGGACGGCGAAGTGGTCGAAGACGTGGCCGAAGTCCGGGCTGGTGCGGGCCTGGCGGCCGCCCATGCCGCTGACCTTGACCGGCCAGGCGGCGTCGGGCTCGGCGCCGCCGAGGCCCATGGCCCAGGCGGCGACGTCGAGGTTGTGCACGTGCTGCTCGACAATGTGGTCGCCGCTGAGCCAGTCGAAGTAGAGCCAGTTGCGCATCTGCCACTCGACGTCGGACCACTCGGGGCGGCGCTTGTGCATCCACAGGCCGCCCTGGTTCCAGTAGACGCTCGCGCCGGTGACGGCGCCGATGGCTCCGGCCTCGATGCGCTTCATGGCCTCGAGGTAGCAGGCCTCGTGCCGGCGCTGCGTGCCGGTCACGACGTTGAGCTTCTTGTCGCGGGCCTTGCGGGCGGCGTCGATCACCATGCGCACGCCGGCGGGGCACACGGCGACGGGCTTCTCCATGAAGACGTGCTTGCCGGCGTCGACGGCCGCGGCGAAGTGGATGGGGCGGAAGCCCGGGGGTGTCGCCAGGATGACGACGTCGCAGTCGGTGGCGAGGAGTTTGCGGTACGCGTCGAAGCCGACGAAGACGTTCTCGGGGTCGACGGGGCAGCGGGCGATGATCTCGGGGGGCAGTTGCTGGATCTCGCCCCGCAGGGCCTCGATGCGGTCGGGGAAGACGTCGGCGACGGCGTGCAGGCGGGTGTCGGGGGAGGCTTCGAGGGCGTTCACCAGGGCGCCGGTGCCGCGTCCGCCGCAGCCGATGACGCCAACCTTGATGGACGATGCGCGTCGGGCGGCGAGGCTCGCGGCGCGGGCGCGGGGGACGGGAACGCCGCCCAGGGCCGCGGCGCCTCCCATCGCGGCGGCCGCCATGACAAAGCCTCGTCGCGTCACGTTCGTGGTGCCGGATGTCGTCATGGTGTTCACCGAGTTCCCTTCACCGGCACGAGCCGGACTTCCTGGAGGTTCATGAGCGCGAAGTGCATGGCCCGGGGGTCGGCCGCCCGGACGGTGAGATCGATCGTTCCCGGCCCGAGGCGGAGGCGCCCGCAGGTGACGGGCTCAAACTCTTCCCACGACCCGGTGGAGCGGACGGTGCCGCGAAGGTGCTGGTCGCCCAGGTCGACCTGGAAGTCGTTGCCCTCGGCGCCGGGGAGGCACGAGAGCACGAGCACGACGTCGACGAGCGTGGACGCGGGGAGGGTGACGGACCACGAGGCGGTGGCGGCCCCGTCGGTCCAGTAGCCGATGTTCTGCTTGTCGGCGTCGCGCTGCTCGAGGCCGAGGCGGCCGCCGGCCAGCCGGGCGTCGCCGGCCCCGAGCACGATCGTGCCCTCGGTGAGTTTCTCGGGCGGAGGCGCGACCATGACGGGCGGGCCGTCGATCTCCAGGGCGATGACGGTGGCGTCGGCGCTGGGGGCGACGCCGGGCACTTCGAGCCACTGCTGCTCTTCGGTCACGAGCGTGCGCACCGGCAGGTCGGGGTGGCCGACGACGCGGGCCTTCTTGACGGTGGTCTTGAGGCCCGGCAGGGGGAGCCGGCCGTCACGGGGCCAGTCGAACACGTGGAGGTAGATCACGCCGTCGCGCTGGGTCGAGCGGCCCCAGGAGAGCTTCTGGATGGGTCCGGCCCGGGTGGCGTAGATGGCTTCGCCGTTGACCTTGAGCCAGGCGCCCAGATCGTGCAGGCGCTGAATGCTGGGCTCGGGGATGCGACCCAGGCCGTCGGGGCCGACGTTGAGCAGCAGGTTGCCGCCCTTGCTGGAGACGTCGACGAGGGTGCGGATGAGTTCGCGGGTGGACTTGAAGTTCGTGTCGCTGGCCTTGTAGCCCCACGTGTCGTTCATCGTGAGGCAGGTTTCCCAGTCGACGTCGGGCAGGGCCTTGCGCGGGACTTCCTGCTCGGGGGTGCCGAAGTCGCCGACGTCCTGGTCCATCGCCTGCTCGCGCTGCCGGCGGGGGCGCATGCCGGGGCGGGCCTTGACGCAGCGGTCGTTCACGATTGCGTGCGGCATGAGCGCGCGCGTGAGGGCCTGGGTGCGGGCGCCCTCTTCGACGGTCCAGGGGTCTTCCCACTCGCCGTCGAACCAGACGACCGCGGGGTCATACGCCGCGGCCAGTTCGCGCAGCTGCGCGTCGATGTACGCGTCGAAGGCGGCCCGGTCCGGGGCGCGCCCGGGCCACAGGTCGTTCCACGCGCGCCGGCCGGACCAGTCCGGGTGGGTCCAGTCCATGATCGAGTAGTACAGCCCGAACTTGAGCCCCTGGCGTTCGATCTCGCGCTTGAGCGGGGCGAGCAGGTCGCGGCCTGCGGCGACGCCCATGACGTCAAAGTCGCTGACCTTCGAGTCCCACAGGCAGAACCCGTCGTGGTGGCGGCTGGTGATGACGACGTACTTTGCGCCCGCGTCGCGGAAGAGCGCTGCCCACGACGCCGGGTCGTAGGCGGTGGGGTTGAAAGCCCTGGCCTCGCGCACGTACGCCGAGGCGGGGATCTTGCCGGTCTCCATGATCCACTCGCCGACGCTGGGGATGTCTTTGCCGTCCCAGCGGCCTTCGAGGCGCGAGTACACGCCCCAGTGAATGAAGATGCCGAAGCGGGCGTCGCGCCACCACGCCATGCGGGCGTCGCGCTGGGCCGGCGTTTCGGGGGCGGGGGAGGCGGCGCCGGCCACCACGGCGGTCATCTGCTCGCGCAGGCCCGGACGTTCGAGCCGGGGCTCGGTCGCCAGGTCCTGGGCACAGGCCGCGGCGGCGCTGGCCGTTGCGGCGAGGACGGGCCACATCAGCGGTCGGGACATGACTCCACGATACCGCGCCGGCGGCCGCGGTGCAGGGGGCTGGGCGGGGTCGGCGAAGGGGGTGTTCGTGCGGCCCGTTTCTGTGCTTCCACGGGCGAGCCGGCGGGGCAAACGGACCGGTTATCCGCCCCGGCCCCGCACGCTCGGCCCGGGCCCCGCCGACCGTTACGACTTCACACCCGCGGGGCTCAGCCCGGTTGGCTGGGTGTCCGATCCTCTCGCCCAGCATGAACGACTCCACCAGAAGCGACCTCCACCGCGGGGCCGACGACGCCACCGCCGATGTCACCCAGGTTCACCCGCTCGCAACCGCGGTCGGGCCGTGGACCGCGTACACCGTCTCCGCCAGTTCGCTCGCGCTCGCGGCGTTCACTCTCGGGGCCGACTGGCTCGGCACGCCGTGGCTCGGCCTGCCGGTCGGGGTGTGGGCCATCGCCGCGGGCTATGGCGTGCTCGGGCTGCACCGCGGGGCCGGGCTGGGGGCAAGCGCGTGGCGCGGCGCCAGCGTGCGGACCACGGCGGCATCGGCCGCGGGTACGGCCTCGGGACTGCTGCGACGGTTCCGCCGGGCCGGGGACGACACGAGTGACATCGCGGCCCGTCCGCGCTCCGAGAGCGGCTCTGGGCCGGTGGTGGTTCGGGTGGGGCTCGACCTTCCGGCCGAGGAGCGGGAGCGGGTGCTGGACGCGGCGGCCCGGCTGGCGCGGCACGACGGCGTGCGGTTTGACTGGATCACGCTTGGCGCTGACGCCGAGGGGGACGAGCACGCCGGTGCACGTCGCCGGCTGTTCCCGCGCCGGACGCCGGCGTGCGACGCAACGCTGCGCCGGGTCCGGTCCGCATCGGACGCGCGGCCGTCGCTGGAGATCGTGACGCACCGGCACGGCGCGGGAACGGGCCTTCGCGACTGGGGGCGGCCTGAAGACTTCACGTATGCCGGGGTGTTCCCGACGCGGCTCGACCCCGCGCGGGTTTCGCTGGGCAACACGCGCGTTGACGCCGAGGTTGCGCCCGTGCTGGCCCGGCTGGTGGCGGCCGCGGCGGCGCTGCGGCGCACGGCGGCGCACAACTCGGCGTCCGGCCCGGGCCTGGGGGCCTCACCGGCCGAGCGGGCCGCGGACGACTTTCTTCTTGATGCGCTGCGCTGGTCGACGTCGCCGGACGCGGCGGGGCCTGCTCGGCGCGTGGCGGCGCGGGTGGGTTCCGCGTGGCTGGTGTCGCGCGGGTTGAGCGTGTCGCCGACGGAGCGGGTGCAGCTCGCGGGCGCGGCGGCGGGGATCCTGTCGCGCGAGCCGCAGCTCGTGTTGCAGTCGCTGGCGACGCTGGTCGCGGGCGTGGCCGCGGGGTCGAGCGGCGCCGGCACGAGTGCCACGGCGCCGGACGCAAGCGGCGCGGAGAATGCGCTGGTCGACGCGGTTGAGCGATTGCTGCACGCGGGCGAGCGCGTCGGGGTGGACCCGGTACCGTTCGTGATGAGCGAGCTTGAGCTTGGCACGGGCGACGCGCTCACGGCGGGCCGGATCGCGGCCGGCTTTGCGATGATCTGGTCGGGAGCGCCCGAGTGCTCGCTGCGGTTCCTGCGCGACGACCTGCTCGCGGACATCAAGCATGCGCCGTGGCTGCGTCAGCGTCCCCAGGTGCGCGACCTGCTGGCTCGCCTGGTGCGCAGTGCAGATCGCGCGCGGAACACGTGGGATAGCGCTGACGCGCGTCGGGCCGCTTGAGAATCCGGGGGGCCCGAACGGGGGGTGGCGGCGCGGCGTAAAGCGTTGAAGCACCAAGGCTTTACGCGCCATTATGACGGCTTTTTCACGGGCGTTTCAATGCACCCTCACCAGGTGGCAGCATTGTTACGTCCATGAAACTCGCCTCTCTCGACGACGTCTACCTCCATCAGCTCAAGGACCTCGCGAGCGTGGAGCGCCAGCTTTCCGCCGCCCTCGTCAAGCTCGCCGCCGCCGCGAGCAACGAGGAACTCAAGAAGATCTTCACCGAGCACAAGGACGAGACGGACCACCACCTCGAACTGGTGGAAGGGTTGTACAAGGCCCTGAAGGGGAAGTCCTCTACGCGGCACAGGTGCGAGGGCATCGCGGGCATCATCAAGGAAGCCGAGCCGATGCTCTCGGCGACCGGGGATGAGAGCGCAAAGGACGCCGCCCTCATCGGCGGGGCCCAGCGCTCGGAGCACTACGAGATCGCCGGCTACGGCACGGCGGTTGCGCTCGCCGAGCAGCTCAGCCGCTCGGAGGACGCGGCGACGCTCCGGCAGATTCTCGAGCAAGAAAAGGACGCCGATCGCAAGCTGTCGGCCTTGGCTACCGGCTCTGTCAACCCGCAGGGCGCCGCGGCCCCCAGCGAGGGCGAGAGCGCCAGTGACAGTGATGACAACGAGAGCGACGACCAGCAGGAGCAGGGGCAGGCCCAGGGGCAGATGGCTCTGTCCGCGGGTCAGTCCGGGATGTCGTCGGGCTCCAGTTACGGCTCGGGGTATGGCGAGCAGAGCGGTCAGCAGTGGGGCGGTGGCGGGGCCTCCGCGCCGCGACAGTCCGGGCAATCCTCCTGGCAGATGGGCGGACAGGGCGGCGCCGGGGAACGGCAGGGCGCGAGTGAACGTCAGGGGCAGGGCGGGGGTCAGTGGCCGGGCAGCGGCCAGCAGCAGCAATGGCAAGGTGGATCGCAGCAGCAGCCTCGGCAGCAGGGCGGCGCCGGGTCCACGTGGCAATCGGGCAATCAGGCCCAGATGAATAAAGGAAATCAGACCATGGGACGTGACGACTACGAAGATCGTGGATACTCCTCTCGCTCCGGCTCGCGCGGTTCCTCCGGGCGCGGCGGCTACGACCAGGATGATCGCGGCGGCGGGTCTTCTCGCGGCGGCGGGTACGAGGGTCGCTCCGAAGGCGGCCGTCGCTCCAGCGAGATGCAGGAGCGCGACGAGTACGGCCAGTTCGCCGGCTACGGCGGCGGTTCCGGTGGTGGTTCCAGCTCCCGCGGCGGCCGTGGCGGCTATGACGATGACGACCGCGGGGGCTCCTCCCGCGGCGGCTCGAGTTCCCGCAGCGGCGGCTACAGCCGCAACTACGGCGGGGACGAGGATGATGACCGCGGCGGGTCTTCCCGCGGCGGGTCCAGCTCCCGCGGCGGCGGCTACAGCCGCAGCTACGGCGGCGACGACGAAGGCGGTTACTCCAGCCGGTCCGGTTCGCGCGGCTCCAGCTCGCGCGGCGGTGGCGGCTACGACGATGACGATGACAACCGCTTCGGCGGGTACGAAGGCCGTTCCGAGGGCGGGCGCCATTCGGCCCAGATGCAGGAGCGCGACGAGTACGGCCAGTTTGCCGGGTACGGCGGCGGGTCGTCCGGCGGCGGCTCCCGCGGCGGGCGCGGCGGCAGCAGCGGTGGTGGCGGCGGCGGCCGCGGCGGCTATGACGACGACGATCGCGGCGGCTCCAGCCGCTCCGGTTCGCGCGGTTCGTCCAGCCGTTCCAGCTCCTACGACGATGACGATGAAGGCGGCAGCTCTCGCGGCGGCAGCAGCGGCGGCGGGCGTGGCGGCTCCCGCGACGGGCGCGGCGACGAGTACGTCGACTCCGCCGGCCGGCACTACAGCCGCGAGTCCTGGGAGCGGGCCCAGGAGGGCCGGTCCCTCGGTGGTCAGCATTCCCACGGCGGCGGGCGTCGCTAAGAACGCGGCGTCGCCTCAGCGACAGACCATCCAGCGTTGATTGTGCAGCACTCCCTCGCGCTTGATCAGCGCGGGGGAGTGTTTCTTTTTGCTTGGAGTGGCGGCTGGTTCAGGCCTGGACGTCGATGTGCGGGTGCTCGTCGTCCGGGTGTTGGTCCTGCTGGGGATGGTGCTGCTGCTGACGCGGTTCTTCGTCGGTGGTGTTGGCGGCGTCGCCGACAGCGTCGATGAGTTCGGTCGACAGTTCGACCTGGTCCGCCGTGCGGATGGCCTTGCGCTGGGCGGCGGCGTCGCTCCTGGCGGGGCGCGCGGTGGCCGCCTGCTGGGCTTGCTGCACCCCGGCGACCGACTGGGCCACGCTGGTGCCCATCGTGGACATACCCGTTGTTTCGGGTGTAAAAGGCCTTGGGCTGGAACGGGAGAGGGTCCGGGAAGTGGCGCACCCGGCCGGGTCCACGGGATTTTCGGCACGCTTTGCGCGATTTCGCGTGTGAACACCCGGCTGCAAGCCGACCGGTCGTGTGGTTACAGGCCCACGGTGTTCACGCCGCAGTCGACGTAGAGCGTCTCGCCGGTGACGCCGCTGGCGAGTTCGCTGGCGAGATAGACGGCGGTGCGGCCGACGTCCTCACCCTCGACGCCGCGGCGGAGCGGGGCGCGGGTGGCGGAGTGTTCGCCCATCTGATCGGTGCCGCCGACAGCGCTGGAGGCGAGGGTGCGGAGGTAACCGCCGGAGATGATGTTGACGCGGATCTTGGCGGGGCCCAGGTCCCAGGCGAGGTAGCGGGCGGTGGTTTCCAGCGCGCTCTTGGCGACCCCCATGACGTTGTAGCCGGGGACGACTTTCTCGCCGCCGTAGTAGGACATGGCCATGACCGACGCCCCTCCGCCGGCCGCCGCGCCGCGCTCCAGGAGCGTGCGGCAGCGCCGGGCGAGGCCGACGAGGGTGTAGGCGGAGATGTCAACGGCCTGCAGGTACGCGGCCCGCGGGGTGTCGATGAACTTGCCGGGCTGGAGCCAGTCGCGTTCGGCGAAGGCGATGGAGTGGACCAGGATGTCGAGCCGGTCGAACGACTTCTCGTAGGTGGAGACGGCCGCGTCGATGTCGGCGTCGCTCGCGGCGTCCATCGGGGCGAGCCAGGGGTCGGTGACGCCCAGGGCCTCAACGGCGCGGCGGGTGCGGCGCTCGTTCTTGTCGCCGGGCAGGTGGGTGAAGGCGCAGCGGGCGCCGTGGGCAAGCAGAGCCTGGGCGATGAACCAGGCGTAGGAGCGTTCGTTCGCGATACCGACGATGAGGGCGGTCTTGCCTTGGAGAAGGGTCATAGCGCGATTATTCGCGCGGTGCGGGGCGGACGCGCGGAGCTGGAATGCCGGGCCGGGCGAGGCGGGCGAGGCGGGCGCGCCGGCGTAGCATCGCGCTGATGCCGGATGTGAACACGATGGCGTTGCCCGAGGTGTACCGCGAACTGGCCGGCTCCGGCCTGGTGCGCCGGCTGCTGGAACTGGCGCGCGACGAGGATCTGGGCACGGCCGGGGACGTAACGGCCGCGGCGTGCTTCCCGCCCGCGGACGCGGCCCGCGTGTGCCGGGCACGGCTGGTGCTCAAGAGCGACGGGGTCGTCGCCGGGCTCGCTGCTTGCACGGACCTGTGCGAGGTCTTCGCACCGGCGGTGGGGGGGATGGTGCGGGTCGAGCCGACCGTTGCGGACGGTCAGCGTGTGCGCCCCGGACCGGACGGGCGGGTGACCGTCGCCGAGGTGGTCGGCCCGGTCGCGGCGGTGCTGGGGGTCGAGCGTGCGATGCTGAACCTGGTCGGTCGGCTCAGCGGCGTGGCGACGCTGACGAGCCAGTACGTCGCGGCGGTCGCGGGCGTGCCGGGAGCGCGGGCCAGAGTGTACGACACGCGCAAGACGACGCCGGGTCTGCGGGTGCTCGAGAAGTACGCGGTGCGGTGCGGCGGGGGGATGTGCCACCGAATCGGGCTCTTTGACGCGGTGCTGATCAAGGACAACCACATCGCGCACCTGGGCGACGCGGAGTTGCCGGGCTTCGTGCGTGCGAGCGCCGAACGGGCGCGTGAAGCCGCACGCCGGCGCGGGCGTGACCTGGCGTTCGTGGAACTCGAGGTCGACCGGCTGGAGCAGCTCGGGGCGGTGCTCAAGGCCGGGGGCTGCGACGTCGGGATCGTGCTGCTGGACAACATGGCCCCGGAGGTGATGCGCCGGGCGGTCGAGCTGCGCGACCGGGCGGGGCTCGCGATCGAACTCGAGGCGTCGGGGGGCGTACGGCTCGAGACGATCGGCGCGATCGCCGCAGCCGGCGTGGACCGGATCAGCGTGGGAGCCTTGACGCACCGGGCCGTGAGCGCGGAGGTGGGGATGGATATGTGAGGGGGAGGTGACGAGGTGACGAGGTGACGAGGTGACGAGGTGTCGAGGTGTCAAGGGTCAGAAGCGCTGCATCCAACCTCGACGCCTGGGCACCTCGATACTTCGACACCTCGCCCCAGGAGTTCCCCATGCCCTATGTGAACGTGCGAGTGACCGCCGGGGTAACCCGGGAGCAGAAGGCCGAGATCGTTCGGGAGATCGCGGGGATGCTGCAGCGGGTGCTGGGCAAGAAGCCCGAGCACACGCACATCGTCATCGACGAGATCGACACGGACAACTGGGGCTTTGCCGGGATGCTCACGACCGACTACCGGGCCAAGCAGGTCGAGCGGGGCGGGTGAGCCCGGCGCGCCGGTGCTTGGGTACCGTTGGCCATGACCATTTTCGCGAAGATTATCCGCGGCGAGATCCCGTGCCACAAGGTGTACGAGGACGACAAGGTGCTGGCGTTCCTGGACATTGGCCCGCTCAGCCGCGGGCACACGCTGGTGATCCCCAAGGAGGCCGCGGCGACGCTTGATGCGCTCAGCGATGAATCGGGCGCGGCGATCGGTCGCGTGCTGCCGCGGCTGTGCCGGGCGGTGATGAAGGCGACCGGGGCGACGGCGTACAACGTGCTGCAGAACAACGGCGCGGCCGCGCACCAGGCGGTGTTCCACGTGCACTTCCACATCATCCCGAAGCAGGGAAATGACGGGCTGGGGATCGAGTGGAACTCCGGCAAGCTCGACGGGGCGGTGGGGAAGGAATTGGCCGCGAAGATTGCGGCGGCGGTGTGATGCGCATGTCAGCGGCACAATGCGGACAACCGACAGGTCCGTGCCCGCACCCTCGCAGGCGCGCCGGGCTCGGGTCGGGCGGCTCGGCGGGCGCACTAGTGTTGGGCGATGCCTGACACCGCGGCGATGGTTCGTCGTCCCATCCGCAAGCTCCCCGCCCTGCTGGTGAACCAGATCGCCGCGGGCGAGGTCGTCGAGCGCCCCGCGAGCGTGGTCAAGGAACTCGTCGACAACGCCCTGGACGCCGGGGCCACCCGCATCAGCGTTGAACTCGAGGCCGGCGGCGTCGAACTCGTCCGCATCACCGACGACGGCTGCGGCATCCCCGAGGGCGAGTTGAGCCTGGCGCTCGCGGCCCATGCCACGAGCAAGATCACGGCCGCCCAGGATCTCGACCGCATCGGCACCATGGGGTTCCGCGGCGAGGCCCTCGCGTCGATCGCGTCGGTGGCGCGGGTCAGCATTCGTTCGCGCACGCGCGAGCAGGCCGGGGCGTGCGAGATCCGGGCCGAGGGGGACGTCGTGAGCGAGCCGGCTCCGGTGGCGGGTCCGGTGGGGACGTGTGTGAGCGTGCGGAACCTGTTCTTCAATACGCCGGCGCGGCGCAAGTTCCTGCGCACGCCCGCGACCGAGCAGGGGCACTGCACCGACATCGTGGAACAGCTCGCGGTGGCCCACCCCGCGGTGGGGTTCGAACTGCTGCTCGACGGGCGGAAGGTGCTCGAACTGTCGAGCGGCCACGGGCCGCGGGAGCGATCCGTCGCGGTGCTGGGCAAGGAACTCGAGGGCGAACTGCTCGAGGTGGGGGCCGACGAGTTCGACGACGCCCGCGGCGTCGCGCTGTGGGGCCTGGTGGGTCGCCCGTCGATCGCGCGGGCGACGGCGAAAGCCCAGCTTGTCTTCGTAAACGGCCGCCCGGTGCGCGACAAGACGATCCAGCACGCGATCAAGGAGGCTTACCGCGGCCTGATCGAGCCCGGACGGTGGCCGACGGCCGTGGTGATGATCGAGATGGACCCCGGGGCGGTCGATGTGAACGTGCACCCGCAGAAGCAGGAGGTGCGGTTCCGGGACCAGTCGCTCGTGCACACCGTGGTGCTTCGGGCCGTGCGTGAGGCCCTGCGCCGAGCGGACCTCACGCCCGCGGTGGAAGGGGCGGGCGGCGGCGGCGCGCGCGGGGCGGGGTGGGCGGCGAGCGATCACGACGGGACGAGTTCGCTGCTGGGGCCGGGACGGGTGGACTCGCCGGAGAAAGCGGCCGCGGCCCTCGCGGACTTCTTCAAACGGTTTGATGCGCGAGCGTCGGGGGCTGCTGGTGCCGCCGCGGCCCCGGTGACGTACGAAGCGCTGCGGGCGGCGGTGGGGGACGTGAAGCCGCCGGCGGTTGAAAGCGGCGACGCGACGAGCGGCCCTGCGCCGGCCGCGCCCGCCGCGCAGGCGAGCGCACCGCCGAGCGATGTCGGCGCCGCGCCGGCGCCGGGCCCGGCGCTGGGCGCTCCCGCCAAGCCCGTGCTCCAGGTGCACAACAGCTATGTCGTAACACAGGACGAGCAGGGGCTGGTCATCATCGACCAGCACGCGCTGCACGAGCGCGTCATGTTCGAGTACCTCGCCGGGCGGGTGATGGGCGGAAGCCTCGAGAGCCAGCGGCTGCTCACGCCCGCGGTGGTCGAGGTCGGGGCCCGGGTGGTCGGCCGGCTCGAGGAACTCCGCCCGCTGCTGGCGAAGATCGGCGTCGAGGCCGAGCCGCTCGGGCCCGCGACCGTGGGCGTGCACGCATTTCCGAGTTTCCTGTTCGACCGCGGCGTCGAGCCCGTCGAGTTCGTCAAGCAGCTCCTCGAGCGGGCCGACGCCGAGGGGTTCACCCCCGGCACCGAGGCGGCCCTGCACGAGGTGCTCGACATGATGGCGTGCAAGGCCGCGGTCAAGGCGGGCGACCGCATGACCGAGCCGGAGCTGCTCGCGCTGCTGAAGCTGCGCGAGACGGTCGAACGCTCGAGCAACTGCCCGCACGGGCGGCCCACGAGCATCCGCATGAGCCTGCGTGAACTGGAGAAGCGGTTCGGGCGGACGTGAATACCGATGTGTCGACGTGCGGGGTGTCGAGGCGCCGCGGGTGGGTGCGACGAGACGGTGGCGGGGCCGCTACCGGGTGATTCGCACTGCGGCGATCGGGGCTTTGCCCGCGTCGATGGTGAACGCGGCCGACGTTGGCAGCGGCTCGACCGTGAAGCCGGCCGCACGCAGGCGGTCGATGGCCGGGGCCTTGCCGGGCGGCTCGCGCGTGCGGATGAGCAGCGTCACCGGGCCGTGGTCGCGTACGCGGGCGTACAGCTCGTCGAGCGTCCACGACTCGCCCCCGGCGATCCCCGGGCGCAGGCCGGTCTCGCCGACCGACGGCACCCAGCGGTCCAGCTCATAGTCGAGCGCGGGGGTGCGGAACTCGAACGTGATGATCGAGGCCGGCTCAACCGCGAGCGGCGGGGCGCGGAGCTGGGCCACGAGCGCCCGCGGCGAGCGGTCGGCGTCGAGCATCTCCCGCCCGTAGCCGTAGTACCACGACTGGCTCAGGCTGAGGAGGGCCACGCTCGTCGCGAGCACGAGCGTCAGCAGTCGTGGCCGCCGGGCGTCGATGACGGCCGCGGCCAAGAACATGCCGCCGAGGATGGCGATCCCCGGCCACAGGGGCGTGAGGTAGCGGCCGACGCCCTTGCCCAGCAGGCTGAAGGCGACGAGACCGAGCGCGACCCAGGCGATGACAATGAACCAGCCCGGGCGCAGGCGCGGGCGGTCCTTGAGCAGCCAGACGACGCCGAGGATCGCGGCGAGCGAGCCCAGGCCGACGCCGAACGCCGCGGCTTCGAGGTTGTTGAGCGGGGCGACCGGGACGAGCAGGCGGAGGTTGTCCTCGGTCTCTTCGCTCACGAGCGTGGCGGCGCCGTCGCCGATGCGGGCCCGCACAAGCGAGCCCCAGAGCCACAGGGCCGCGGCCCCGGCGCCGAGGACGCCGACCGGGTGCGTACGCGAGTACGCGATAAAGAGCGGCTTGCCCACGCTTGGACGGAGCACGCCCAGCGCGAGGTGCGTCAGTGCCGCGATTGCGCCGGCAATGAGCAGCGAGCCCGGCAGCGTTGTGCCGAGCGAGTCGCCCGGCCCCGCGTTGCCCAGAGCGACCACGAACGCGGCGAGGCCGGCGAGGATCACGAGCGCGGTGGGCCATGGGAACGAGGAGCGGGCCGGCGCGTCGCCGCGGCGGGCGGAGGCTTCAGCGAGGTGCCACAGGGCGATCCCGCCGTAGCCCGCGAGGCCCAGGGCGAGCAGCCCGGGCGGTCCCTTGGTGAGGGCCGCGCCGACAGCGCAGGCCGCCGCGAGGAGGAACGCGGGGTAGTTCGTGCGCCCGCGTTCGCGGTGCGTCCGCCACGCGGCCGCGATCGCGCCAATGCCGATGACCACGAACGGCACGAGCAGGATGTCGAGCTCGCCAATCCGGCTCGAGCGGACGTAGAGGATGCCGGTGGCGAGGGTGATGGCCGACCACAGCGCGGCGGTGCGCGACCACCGGGCGTGCGATGCCCGCGCCTGCGTGGGGGCGGGCAGGTTGGGGTCGTCGTCGAGCAGCCGGTGCGCGACGAGGTAGGTCGCGAGCACGCCGGCGAGCCCGGCGAGGGCGACGGTGAGCCGCAGGTGCAGCAGGCCGACGCGCCGAGATCCGGAGCCGTCTCCGACGACCTTGGCGAGCCCGAGCTGGGACCAGTAGATGAGCGGGGGCTTGGCGAGGTACGGACGGCCGTTGATGGTGGGCACGAGCCAGTCGCCCCGGGCCTGCATCTCGCGAGCGACGACGGCCCGCTGGGCCTCCTGCCAGTTCGTGAGCCCGTGCGTGGTGAGGCCGGGGAAGTAGGTGACCAGGCACAGGAGCGTGAGCAGCCCCAGGTCGCGCAGGGTGTGGCGGCGGGGGTTCATCGCGCGGGTCGCTGCTCGGGCGCTGGCTTCACTCCGCCCACGGGGGAGGGGGGTGGAACGGCACGAACGGCTCAGGCGTTGTCGAGCAGTTCCACGGTCTCAAACGGCTTGCCGGCGAGCATTTCCAGGCTCGCCCCGCCGCCGGTGGAGACGTGCGAGAACTTGGACGCGAGGCCGAACTCCTCGGCGGCGGCGGCCGAGTCGCCGCCGCCCACGATCGTGGTCGCGCCCTTGGCGGTCGCGGCGACAATGGCCTGGGCGACCTCGAGGGTGCCGGCGCGGAACGTCTCCCACTCGAACACGCCCATGGGGCCGTTCCAGACGATGGTCTTGGAGCGGCCGATGGCCGCGGCGTAGGCGGCCCGGGTCTTGGGCCCGATGTCCAGGCCCATGAAGCCGTCGCCGATGTCGCCCTCGAAGGTCTTGACGGTCGCGGCGGTCTGCGAGAACTCGGTGGCGCACACGTGGTCGACGGGGAGGAGCAGCTCGGCCTTGCGGGCCGCGGCGTGCTCAAGGATCTTCCTGGCTTCACCGAGCATCTCGCTCTCGACGCGGCTGGTGCCGACCTTGCGGCCCTGGGCGGCGAGGAACGTGTACGCCATCGCGCCGCCGATGATGATCGTGTCGGTCTTGGGGAGCAGGTTCTCGATGACGGGCAGCTTGTCGGAGACCTTGGCCCCGCCCAGGACGACCATGAAGGGCCGCGTCGGGTGGGCGAGCGCGTCACCCAGGAACGTGAGCTCCTTCTGCAGCAGCAGCCCGGCCACGCGGGGCTTGCCGGCCATGGCCTTGGGGACCGCGTACATCGAGCCGTCCTTGCGGTGCGCGGTGCCGAAGGCGTCGTTGACGTACACATCGCCATAGGACGCGAGCTTCGCGGCGTACTCGGGCTCGCCCTTCTTCTCGCCCTTGGCGAAGCGGACGTTCTCGAGCAGGACGACCTCGCCGGGCCTGGCGGCCTTGGCGGCGGCCTCGGCCGCGGCGTCGGTGCAGTCGCTTGAGGGGAACGCGACCGGGCGGCCCAGGAGTTCGGCGAGGCGGGCGGCGACGGGCTTGAGGGAGTATTCGGCCTCGAAGCCCTTGCCCTCGGGCCGGCCCAGGTGGCTCATGAGGATGCACGCCCCGCCGCCGCCCGTGCGATCGAGGACGGACTTGATGGTCGGCACGGCCTCGCGGATGCGCCGGTCATCGGTGATCGCGCCGCCTTCGAGGGGCACGTTGAAGTCGACGCGCATGAGGATGCGCTTGCCGGCGACGGGGACGCGGTCGATGGTCTGCTTGGCCACGGTGATCTCCGGAGGCACGGGGGACTGGGCAGGGGGCACTGGCGGACCCAACCGTACCAGTGCCGGGTGCCCGGTTCCCGGTGCCGCGGGATCAGTTGTTCGACGGGTCGCTGAGGATGCGGTCGGCGTGGGCCCGGAGCGAGGCGAGGCCGGACGTGGTGAGCTTGTCGCGCATGCGGCGCAGGCGGGTGGCGAGCGACGCGTCGATGAGCTGGTCGCCGATCTGCAGCTTGAGGCCGCCGAGCATGCTCTTGTCGGTGTACGGGTGCACGATGGGCTCCTTGCCCAGGATCGTGCGCAGGCGCTGCTTGATGAGGTCGATCTCGGCGGGGCTGGCCGGGGCCGCCGTGTACACGTCGACCTCGATGCGCCCGAACGCCTGCTGCAGCATCTCGTCGAACGCGGCGACGATCGGGGGCAGGTGACCCAGGCGGCCCTTGGCGTTGAGCACGAGCAGGAAGTTCAGCGTGCTGGGGCTGGCGGCGGGGCCGAAAATGGCCTTGAGCGAGCGGGCCCGGTCCGCGGCCGGCAGGATCTGCGACGAGAGGAACTCGTCGAACGAGGCCTGCGTGCGGGCGAGTTCGAGGAGGGTCTCGAGTTCCCCGAGGGTGGCCTCGGCCGCGGCTTGCCCGCCCTGGGACATCACCAGTTCGAACAGCGCCTTGGCGTAGGTGCGGGCGAGGGCGTCGGGTGCGGCGTGGGTGAGGGGCATGGGTGGTGTCGTCGTTGGAGGCTGGGGATCGAGGCTGAACGCGGGACGCCGACGAGCAGGCGAAGGGCCGATCAGTTGCGGGTGCCGGCGAGCTCGCGCAGGCTTTCTTCGACGAGGCGGGACTGGTCGCCGGGGGTCACCTCGCGCTGCAGGATCTTGCCGGCGATGTTGGTCGCGAGCTTGGCGGACTCGGCGTACAGCTCGTTGAGGGCCGCGTTCTTCGCGGCGTCGATGTCGCGCCGGGCCCGTTCGCGCATGGCGGTGAGCTCGACGTCGGCCTTGGCCTTGAGGTCGGTGGCGATCTGCTGCTGCTGGGCCCGGGCCTGGTCGAGCATCTGCTGGGCTTCGGCGCGGGCGTCGGCGAGGTTCTTCTCGTACTGCTGCAGGGCTTCCTTGGCCCGCTTCTGGGCCTGCTCGGCGGCCTCGATCTCGGAGCGGATCTTCTGCTCGCGGTCCTTGAGGCCCTTGACGATCTTGGGCCACGCCGTGGCGCTGAGGATGAAGAACACGGCCCCGAAGACCAGGAGCGTGACGATCATCGGGGCGATGCCCTCGCCGGCGGTGGGGAGCACGCCCGGGGTCGGGACCGCGTGGTCATGACCGGCGTGGGCGGGATCGTCCGCGGCGAGTGTGCACAGGCACGGCACGAGCAGGGCGGCGAGGCTGGCGAGACGGGTCTTCATGAAGCGACTCCGGGTCGAAGCGAACGGGGACACGTGCGAAGCCGCGCCCGGCGCTGTCGCGCCGGGCACGGACGGGGATTACTTGACGAAGCCGACGAGCAGGCCGACGACGACGGCGAAGAGCGTGGCGCCTTCGACGAGCGCGGCGGCGAGGATCATGTTGGTGCCGATCGGGCCGGCGGCCTCGGGCTGGCGGGCGATCGACTCGACCGCGCCCTTGCCGATGAGACCGATGCCCAGACCGCCGCCGATGACGGCGAGGCCGGCGCCGACCGCCGCGAGGCCCTGGCCGGTGGTGATCTCGGCCGAAGCCGCGACCGGGACGATGGCGAGGGCGGCCATGCACTTGAGAACGCTGCTGATCTTCATGGGGCGAACCTTTCTTCTCTGCAACCGTTGACGTCCGCGAGTGGGTCTACTGCCGGACCCCGTCGCCGGGGGCCGGGACCGATCCGTTATTCACGCGTGCGCCGCATGGGCGTGGCCGCCACCGTGGTGGTGGCCGTGTGCGTGCTCGTGATCGTGGCCCTCATGGTGCTCGTGGTCACCATGGTGGCTGAGTTGGCTGATGAAGACGGTCGTGAGGAACATGAACACGAACGCCTGTAGGAACGCGACGAACAGCTCGAGGAAGTAGATCGCGATCGCGGCGACCATCGACACGCCCGTGATCGCCGGGCCCAGGATGTAACCCGAGCCGCCGCCGGAGAACAGCCCCAGGCCGCTGACGGCGAACATGAACAGCACGGCGACGAGGATGTGGCCCGCGGTCATGTTGGCGAACAGACGCAGGGCCAGCGCGACGGGCTTGATGATGGTGCCGACGATCTCGATCGGGACCATGAGGGGCCAGAGGTACGCGGGGGTGCCGGCGGTGAGGTGCTTGACGTACCCGCCGACGCCGAGCTCCTTGATGCCCGCGAGGTTGATGACCAGGGCCGCGATGATCGCGAGGGCCGCGGTCACGAAGATGTTCTGGGTCGCGGTCGAGCCGACGAAGCCGGAGAGGTAGTGTCCGCCGGCGAGGTTGTCGATCAGGTGCAGGGTGTCGGCGATCGGGGTGAGGCCGAGCAGGTTGTTGATGAGGATGAAGAAGAACATCGTCCAGAGGAACGGCATGAACGTGTCGGTCCGCTCGCCCAGCAGGGGGCGGACGGTGTTCTCCCGCAAGTAGACGCAGATCACCTCGATCATGTGGGCGAAGGGGTTGCTCGTGACGTAGCGGCGCGAGCCCAGCGACTCCGGGCCGGTCGCGATGCGGCGCGCAGCCCAGGAGATGACCAGCAGCGTGAGCAGCCCGGCCAGCAGCAGCGTGCCGACGTGGGCCGACCAGATCCAGATCTTGGTCTCGCCGAAGTCGATCGCGTACTTCAACTGGTTGACGACGTGGTCAACGGGGTTGCTGGCGGCGAGGGTGAACATCGAGGAGAGCGTCATTGCGCACTGGCTCCCGGGGAGATCGGGGTGGCGGAACCTTCGCCGCCCGCGTGGCGACGCAGGGCGGAGACGCCCCACGCCAGTTCCGCGAGCATGCAGGCCGCGGCCGCGAGCGTGAGGGCGGTGAAGAACGTGTACGCCTCGGGCCGGGCGGCCACGAGGAGGATGAGAGCAAGGAACAGCGTGACGAGCAGCCGGGTGGCGCCGGCGGCCATGATCCGCATGCCGATGAGGCGGGTCGAGCGGGCCCCGGGCGACCACAGCATGGCCAGCCCGCAGACCACCCCGACGCCGACCGCGAGCACGCCCATGAGGGCCGAAGCCGTGATCGAGACCGACTCAACCCGCTGGTTCCACGTCATCACATCCGCGGCGCCCCACGCGAGCGCCATCGCCGACACGAGGGCGATGCCGAACACCGCCGCCAGCGGGGCGAGCGAGGCGATCGGCGCGGCTCGGTCAGGGGTGGGGGAGGTGAGGGCAGTCATCGCCAGCGGAGGGCCGAAAACGCGGTCGAAACAAGCCGGTTCGCGCGAACCGGGGCCGAACGGGGTCGAGGGGGCAAAGGATAGCCGGGCGGTGGTGGGGCGGCGAGGGCCGCGCGAGGTTGTCGGCGAGCGGCGAAATCGCCCCGGTGCCTTGGCCGGGGCAAGAAGGCCGGGGGTTCAGGGGCGGCGTTTGAAGGCCTGCTGCTGCCGGTTGGCCGCCCGGATCATGCGCAGCAGACCCGAGGCGAACCCCATCCCGATCCCGACCAGGATGCCGATGGGGGCGGAACCCAGCAGGTAGTCGGCGAGCCAGCCCAGGGCGACGCCGGCGAGAATCGTGAAGACGAAGTCCAAGCCCATGGCCCAGGCCTTGCCCATGGCCGTGGTATCGATCGTCGGCGCGGCCTTCTCCCCGCTGGGCGAGAGCGACTCGCCGGTGACCGGGTCGATGGCTGGCTGGCGGACGGGGGTGCGAAGGACCTCGGGGATCTCCAGGCGCGGGTCGGGGGTCGATCCGTCGGACGGCATGGGGGGACCTCCGGGCAGGCGTCAAGGAAGAGCCTAGCGGGTGCCCCCCCGCCGACCCCCGCCGTCAGAGGACTTTCTTGTTCGCGAACAAGCGGGCGGTCGCGATCGCTTCCTTGAGCTTGGAGAGGTCCGAACCGCCGCCGCTGGCCGAGTCGGGCTTGCCCCCGCCCTTGCCGCCCATCACCGCCGACGCCTCGCGGATCCAGTCGCCCGCCTTGAGGCCCTTGGTGATGAGGTCGGGTGGCACGGCCGCGACCAGCGACGCCTTGTTCTCCGCCGCGTCGGGCGCGATGAGCAGCACCGCCGCCTTAGGGCACAATTGCGTCAGCGTCGTGACCGCGGCCTGCAGGGCGTTCTTGTCCGAGCCGGTGTCGACGGTCGTGACGATCACCCGCTCATTCGCGGCGATCGCGGCTTGGGCGATGTCGCGGGCCAGGGCCGAGGCCTGGGCCGCCGCCGCCGCCGCCACCTTCTTCTGGGCCGCCTTCACGCGGTCCTGCAGCCCGGCGAGCATGGCGCGGATCTGCTGCTTGCGCCCGGCGGGGATCGTGAGCTGCTCGAGTTCCTTGACGATCTCGCCCGCCTCGGTCGCGAGGGCCTCGTCAGCGAGCGTTTCGGCCTGGCGGACGCGCGAGGCGAGGTTGTCGGCCGCGGCCTCGGCGGCCTTGGCGGCCACGCCGGTGACGGCGGTGATGCGGCGCACGCCCTTGGCGATGCCTTCCTCGCTGATGATGGCGAAGCCGCTGATCTCGCCGGTGGAGGCGACGTGCGTGCCGCCGCAGAACTCGACGGAGAAGTCGTGCCACAGGCCATTGGCGGCGTCGGCGAGCAGGTCGGGAACGGGGTTGCCGATGCTGACGACGCGGACGGGGTCGGGGTAGGTCTCGCCGAAGACGGCGCGGACGCCGCTGATCTGCTTGGCCACGTACAGCGGGGCGGTCTCGGCGAAGACCTTGAGGTCCGAGGCGATGTGGGCCCGCACGTCGCGCTCGACCTCGGTGATCTCCTCGATCGCGACCGGGCGGGTGAAGCCGAAGTCGAAGCGGAAGCGGTCCGGGGCGACGAGCGAGCCCTTCTGGTCCGCGCCATCACCCAGCACCTGGCGCAGCGACAGGTTGAGCAGGTGCGTGGCGGTGTGGTTCGACGCGACGCTCGAGCGCCGGTGCTTGTCGACGCTGAGCTGCACGTCGTCGTTGACGCGGATCTCGCCGCGAACGACCACGCCCACGTGCAGGACGTACCCGCCGTAGGCGCGGGTGTCCTCGACGCGGAACTCGCCCCCGCCGCGGGTCTCGTCCAGGGCCCCGGCGGCCTCGCGGGTGACGAGGATGCGTCCGTGGTCGCCGACCTGGCCGCCCATCTCGGCGTAGAAGTTCGTGCGGTCGAAGATGATGGCGACGGGGACGGGCTTGCCCGAGGCGCGGGCGTGCTCGTCGAAGTTCTCGCCGTTCCAGATGGCCTTGACCCGGGCCCGGATGTCGCGCCCGTGGAACTTGTCGATGTCGTCGGTCGGGTCGACGCCCAGGCGCATGAGCCGTGCGGTCTGCTCGCCCTGCAGGGCCAGGTCCGAGCCCACGGCGGCGAACTTGCTCGCCGAGCGCGCCTTGTCGCGGGCCTGCTCCATGAGCTTCTCGTACCCGGGCACGTCGACCGCCAGGCCGCGTTCCTCGGCCATGAGCCGGGTCAGGTCGGCGGGGAAGCCGTAGGTGTCGTACAGCTTGAACGCGTCGTCGGCGCTGATGGTCGCCTGGCGGGCCTTCTCGACGGTGGCGCGGGCGACGGCGGTCGCCGCGGCCTCGTCGAAGAGCTTCACGCCCCGGTCCCACGTTCGGCCGAACGAGTCCTCCTCGTCCTTGATGATGTCGATGACCCGCTGCGGGTTCCTGGCCAGTTCGGGGAAGGCGTGGCCCATCTTGTCGACGACGACGGGGACGAGTTCGCGGAAGAACCCCGGCTTGGCCTCGAGCACCTGGCGCCCGTAGCGGACGGCCCGGCGCAGGATGCGCCGCAGCACGTAGCCGCGGCCCTCGTTGCTCGGAACGCCCCCGTCGGTGATCGCGAACGTGAGCGTGCGGATGTGGTCGGCGATGACGCGGAAGGCGGTGTCGACGTTGCCGTGGTCCGCGGCCCCGAGCCGCCCGCGGTACTGGTGCCGGCCCTGCACGAGCTGCTCGATGTTCGCGAAGATGGGCATGAACAGGTCGGTGTCGTAGTTGCTCATCTTGTTCTGCAGAACACTGAGCAACCGCTCAAAGCCCATGCCCGTGTCGACGTGCCTGGCGGGCAGCATCTTGAGCGACTTGTCCTCCTCGCGGTTGAACTGGATGAAGACGTGGTTCCAGATCTCCAGCACGTTCGGGTCGCCGCTGTTGACCAGGTCCGCGGCGTTCCGCCCGCCCACGCGGTCGTAGTGGATCTCCGAGCACGGGCCGCACGGGCCGGTCTCGCCCATTTCCCAGAAGTTGTCCTTCATGGTGCCCGGGAGCACGTGCTCCTTGGGCAGGTAGTTCAGCCAGATGTCGCGGGCCTCCAGGTCGGGCTCGAGGCCCTGGCCCGGCTCGCCGCGGAAATAGGTCGCGTACAGCCGCTCGGGCGGGATGCCGAAGGTCTTGGTGAGCAGCTCCACGCCCCAGGCGATGCTCTCGGCCTTGAAGTAGTCCCCGAAGGACCAGTTGCCCAGCATCTCGAAGAACGTGTGGTGGTACGTGTCCTTGCCCACGTCCTCCAGGTCGTTGTGCTTGCCGCCGGCGCGGATGCACTTCTGGCTGTTGACCGCGCGCTTGAGCCCCGCCAGCGGCGAGTTGGGCGGCACCGTGCCCAGGAAGATGGGCTTGAACTGGTTCATCCCCGCGTTGGTGAACAGCAGGGTCGGGTCGTCGTGCGGCACGACCGGCGAGGACGGCACGAACGTGTGACCGCCTGCGCCGCCCGCGGGCTTGCGCTTGAAGAACTCGATGAAGGCACGTCGGACCTGGTCGCTGGTGAGGGTCATGAAGGAAGTTATCCGGAGTAAGTGGCGGACGGGGCCGGAGTATAAGGAGGGGCCGGCCTCAAATGGACCCGTCGGAATCCCGACCCCGTCCGAAGGCGGGGTCACACCGAGGGGACGTGAACCCTCGGTCAATTGCTTTCCCGGCTGTACTCAAGCCCCCCGCTGACCGATAACCTCAGCGGCCGGGATGACCGGCCGGGAGATTGGCCCCATGCGCGAAGTCGACCTGTGCGTGATCGGATCCGGCCCCGGCGGGCAGAAGGCGGCCATCCAGGCCGCGAAGCTCGGCAAGACCGTGTGCGTCGTCGAGAAGATGGACGTCGTCGGCGGCGTCGCGATCAACACCGGCACCATCCCGTCCAAGGCCCTGCGCGAGGCCGTGCTCGCCTTGCTCGCCGCCACCCAGCACATGCCCGAGGCGGCCGCCGCGCTCTCCAGCCGGGCCGGTCAGTTGCAGCAGCTCATCGACTACTGCAACCGCGTCATCCGGGCCGAGGTCGACCTGGTCCGCGGGCACTTCCGCTCCAACCGCATCGACATCATCCGCGGCACCGGCTCGCTGGTCGACGCCAACACCGTGCAGGTGAGCGGCCCCGCCGGCGACGAGCGGATCAAGGCCAAGTACATCCTCATCGGCGTCGGCACCACGCCCACCAAGCCGGCAAACATCCCCTTCGACGGCATCACGATCGTCACCAGCGACGAGCTGCTCCGCCTGCCCTACCTGCCCCGCAGCATGATCGTCGTCGGCGGCGGCGTGATCGGCACGGAATACGCCTCGATGCTCGCCGCCATGGGCGTGCGCGTCACGCTCATCGAGGGTCGTCCGCGCCTGCTCGACTTCATCGACGGCGAGATCGGCGAGGCCCTGCAGTACCACCTGCGCCGCATGGAGGTCACCCTCCGCACCGGCGAGAAGGTCACCAAGATCGACAAGCTCGAAAGCCGGCGCAGCGAGTCCGGAGCCCTCGTGCAGGCCACCCTCGAGAGCGGCAAGGAGATCCGCGGCGACTGCCTGCTCTACTGCGTCGGCCGCCAGGGCGCCACCGACGCGCTCAACCTCGGCGCCGCCGGCCTCGCCGCCGATGACCGCGGACGCATCAAGGTCGACCAGCAGTTCCGCACCGACGTCCCCAGCATCTTCGCCTGCGGCGACGTCATCGGCTTCCCCGCCCTGGCGAGCACGTCCATGGAGCAGGGCCGGGCCGCGGCGTGCCACATGTTCGGCGAGACCGTCGGCGACGTCAGCAAGCTGCTGCCCTACGGCATCTACTCCATCCCCGAAATCTCCATGATCGGGTGGACCGAGGAGCGGCTCACCAAGGAGAACATCCCGTACGAGGCCGGCATCGCCCAGTACAAGGAGATCGCCCGTGGGCAGCTCCTGGGCGACGACATCGGGATGCTCAAGCTGCTCATCCACCAGGAGTCGCGGGCCCTCATGGGCGTGCACGCCATCGGCACCGGCGCGACCGAGCTCATCCACATCGGCCAGGCCGTCATGGCGTTCAACGGCACCGCCGACTACTTCGTCGACGCCGTGTTCAACTATCCCACGCTCGCCGAGTGCTACAAGGTCGCGGCCCTCAACGGCCTGAACAAGATGAAGAACATCTGACAGGACAGGGCTCCAGCCGGCTCTGATCCGAGCCTCCAGCGCGAGCGGGACAGCTGTGGGTCCGTCCGCCGCTGAGCCTGCACCCGCGCCCCGCCCACCCGGCGTACGCTCGCGTCGTGGCCGCCAAGCGCGCAACAACCCCGAAGAAGTCGCCCAAGAAGGCCGCTGAGGACGACGCGCCGACGCTGGTCGACGCTGCGGCCCGCGCGGCGGCGCCCGTTCGGCCTCCCGTCGCCCTGGGCTTCGACCAGGTCATCGGCCAGCATCGCGCCAAGGAGATCCTGACCGGTGCCATGACCAGCGGGCGCGTCCACCACGCCTGGGTCTTCCACGGCCCTGCCGGCGTTGGCAAGTTCACCACCGCCCGCGCCTTCGCGGCCCAGGTGCTCGACCCCACCCTCACGGTCCAGCGCACGCCCGGCGGCCTGCCGACCGTGGCGACCGAGCCGTCCAGCCCGACCCGCGGCCTGGTGCTCGCCGGTTCGCACCCGGACCTGGGGATCATCACCAAGGAACTCGCGGCCGTCAGCCGCGACGACACCGTGCGCCGGTCCAAGCAGCGGACCATTCCCGTGGAAGTCGTGCGCGAGTTCCTGACCGAGCCTGCCTCGCGTTCGCGGGCGGCCACGCTGCCGGGCCTGGGTGGCGGTCCGTCGCTCGCCACCCGCGTCTTCATCGTCGACGAGGCCGAACTGCTCAACGACGCGGGCCAGAACACGCTGCTCAAGACGCTCGAGGAGCCCCCGCCGGGCGTGGTCATCGTGCTCGTCACGTCGAGCCCGGACCGGCTGCTGCCGACCATCCGCAGCCGCTGCCAGCGCGTCGGTTTCGGGCCGCTTTCGCCGCGCGAGCTCGACGAGTGGTACCTGCGGGCCGGCATGCCCAGCGAGCCGCGCCAGCGCGACTGGCTCGTCCGTATGAGCGGCGGCAGCCCGGGGTGGATCGCCGACGCGGTCGCCCACGGCGTGTACGCGATGGAGGCGGAACTGACCGCCCCGCTCGCCGACCTCGCTCGCGGGAAGTTCCCCGCGACCCTGGGCTCGACGCTCGCCAAGATCGTGGACGAGCGCTCGCAGGCCCACGTCAAGGAAAACCCCGAGGCGAGCAAGGAAGCGGCGAACGTGGCGTGGGCGCGGGCCGTGCTCGCCATCCTCGCCGAGGACCAGCGCGGCCGCCTGCGGGACGCCACCGACGAACGAGGGCGTGAGTCGGTGCTGCGCCGGCTCGATGCCATCGCCGAGGCCGACTCGAACGTCCGGGCCAACGTCCAGGTCGGTTTCGCCCTCGAGAATCTCGTCGTGCAGATGGCGCGCTGAGCGTCGCCCGACCGGGCCTACTTGTGCCCGCCCGCGGTCAGCACGATCACGCCCACGAGGATGAGCCCGACGCCCAAGGCTTTACGCACGTCCATGGACTCACCCAGCAGCAGGCTCCCCAGCACGACCGCCGTCGCCGGTGCCACGGCGAATGCCACCGGCTTGACCCGCGTGAGTTCACCGACCGACAGGGCCCAGTAGAAAAACACCATCGCCAGCGCCCCGGCGATGAGTCCCGACCCGCACACGAGCTTGAGCACCACCGCCCGGTCCGCGTCGAAGAGGCTGGGCTGCTCCTTGGGCGCCCCGAGCCACCAGCGGGCCGCGGCCCACGCCAGCACGAGCGCGGGCAGAGCGACCGCCGTGCGGACCATGATGGCCGTCATCGGCCCGACCTGCTTGCTGTGCAGCACGCTGCGGGTGAACAGCTCGCCGATGCCCCAGCACAGGCCGGCGAGGATCGCAAGGACAATGGGGTTCATGGTCCGAGGGTAGCTGGAGCGGGCGTGCCCGCCGGCGCTATCGGCGCGACTGCGCGCGATCTTTACGCCGGCGTCTGCGCCTTGGCCGGGCTCGTGCCCTGCTGGCGCGGCCCCGCGTCGGCAGGGAGCACTTCCATCTCGACATGGAAGTGGAACGGCTCGGCGAAGTCACCCGGGTTGGTCCGCAACCACGGGTCGTCGGGGTGCTTGAGCCCCGCGTACGGGAGCGTCATCGTCCACGTCACCGACCCGTCGGCCTCGACCCGCGACGACGACAGCCCGGCGAGGCTGCCCAGTCGCCCGTTCTTGGGCGTGATCTTGCCCGCCAGGTCGTCGTTCGCGTCGACGGTGTTGTAGAAGTCCAGCCCGCCCATCGCGGTCGACACCGCCTGTGACGACGTGCACCCCAGCACGCTGTTGGGATCCTCGTACTTGCCGTGCTGCAGCACCGTCTGCGGCTCGGGCCGGGCCGGTCGCGTGAACCGCACGTTCGTGACGGTGACGGTCACCGCGGCCCCGTCGGCGATGCCGTCGAAGAACGGTTTGTTGGCGTCTACCTTGTAGAAGCCGACTTTCACGATCGCCGCACGCGGGTCCGCCGCCCCGGCCTCGCCGCGGGTGCCGCCCAGGGCGACGTATGTCGTCAGGTTCGGTGCCAGCGACCCGCGCTGCTCGGGCGCGGTGTACTCCCGCTGCGAGGTGTAGGTCGCGACGGTGCCGTCCCGGCGCGGCCAGGAGACGGTTACGGTTGGTTTCGCGCTCGTATCGGCTTGGAACAGCGGGGTGCTCGCCGCGGCCTTCGCACCGTCATCCGGCGCCGCCGGAGGAACGGGGGGGGGTGCCGGCTGGCCTGTCAGCGTCGGCGCGGCGCCACCCGGCTGCGAGCCGGTCGCAACGACGCTTCCGAGCACGGCCGCAACCGCACCGGCCATCAGCAGCGAACAGGTCTTCATTGGTCGTCCGTTCCCGCCCAGCAGACTGTACATCGCACCATTCGCACCGCCCAGCCTTGCTGATCCGGGCAGTCCGGGTCGTTTCCTCGCCGGCGTACCGTCGTCGACGGCGAGATCTCGGACCTGCCCGACCCCTCGAAGTTGGGCAAATTCACGCCCCGCGGTACACTCCTCTGGTGTGCCGCGCCCGGCGTGCGCACGGGAAGTGGGGACGGGCGATCTCAGCCGCCGCGATCGCGGCCGACAGGAGTCAGTGGTTATGCCGACGCGTTCACCCCGCCCCGTTGCTGTGCTCGGCCTCGCGCTCGCCGCGGGCGTGTGCGCGACGATCGCCCTGCCCAGAGTGTCCTCCGGCCACGACGAGGACTGGCGCAAGATCGCCGACCGCCGCCCGCCGTACGCTGGGCCCGGGTACAAGGGCGGCAAGCCGCTCCGGCCCATGCCGCGGCTCGACGCGGGCGGCAAGCCCGAACTCGCCGGCGGTGCAGGGGGCGCTGGCGGCGCCGGCGGCGGCCTCATCGACGGCACCTACCCCGCGCTCAACATCGAGCTCTTGAGCAACCTCACCCTCGCCGACCTCAACGGCGGGTCGAACGCCAACGACTGCTGGGGCTACGTCTCGCCTTCGGGGCGCGAGTACGCCCTCATCGGCACCAACAACGGCACGAGTTTTGTCGAGGTCACCGACCCGTCCAACCCCGTCATCGTCGGCTTCGTCGACGGGCCCAACAGCCTGTGGCGAGACGTCACCGTCCGCGGGCACTACGCCTACATGGGCTCCGAGGCCGGCTCGGGCATTCAGATCGCCGACCTGTCCAACATCGACAACGGCCAGGTCATCCACGTCGGCAATTTCACGCTCGGCGGCCACACCCGCACTCACACGATCGTCAACGACCCGAGCACGCCCTACTTGTACATCTGCGGGTCGCAGGATTACGCCACCGGCAGCGGCGCCGTCTTTGCCGTCGACATCACCAACCCCGTCAGCCCGGTCATCGCCGGCCGCTGGCAGGAACCGTCCGCCCGCTACACCCACGAGGCGATGGTCACCCGGTACGACTCCGGCCCAGCCGCGGGCAAGGAGATCGTGTACAGCTTCTACATCTACGGCAACGGCGGCATCGACATCCTCGACGTCACGGACAAGTCGAACATCCAGCGCATCGCGACCGCGACGTACCCGTTCATCAAGGGCTCGCACCAGGGGTGGCTCTCGCCCGACAAGCGGTACCTGTACGTTGACGACGAGCTCGACGAGGGCATCGGTGCTCCGCCGTCACTGACCCGCATCATCGACGTGCAGGACCCGTACCACCCGGTCTACGCCGGGTCGTTCTCCAGCGGCCGCCCGTCGATCGACCACAACCTCTACACCAAGGGCAACCTGATCTTCGAGAGCAACTACCGCTCCGGCCTGCGCGTCTTTGACGCCAGCGACCCGCTCGCCCCCTTCGAAGTCGCGTATTTCGACAGCTTCCCCGACAACGACAACGCCAGCTACAACGGCAACTGGGGCAACTACCCCTACCTGCCCTCGGGCACGATCATCATGAGCGACATGGAGCGCGGCCTCATGGTCCTGCGTCTCATGAACTTCCTGTCCGTCACCTTCCCCGACGGCACACCGACCCAGCTGCTCCCCGGCCGCCTCACCACCATCTTCGCCCGCGTCGGTGAGTACGGCGCCACCATCGACCCCGGCGCGGTCGAGCTCGTGTACCGCGTCAACGCGGGCGCGTGGCAGACCGTGCCCATGTCCGACGCCGGCGCCGGCGTCTACCAGGGCGTGCTCCCCGCCCAGGATTGCCAGGCGATCGTCGAGTATTACGTTCACGCCCGCGACACCGGCGGCGGCGACTTCTTCGGCCCGCCCGCCGGCGCGAGCGCCGCGCTCTCGGCCCGCGTGTTCAGCAGCATCGCCACACCGTTCGTCGATACCTTCGAAGTCGCCAGCGGCTGGACCGTCGGCGACCCGCAGGTGCCCGACAACGCCACGCTGGGCATCTGGAACCGCATGGACCCCGAGCCCACCCCGGCCCAGCCAGGTGACGACGTCACCCCAGGCGGCGCCGCCTGCTGGGTCACCGACGGCCGCGCCGGCCTGAGCATCGGCACCTACGACGTCGACGGCGGCAAGACCACGCTCATGTCGCCGCCCATCAACGCGTCGAACCCCGAGGCCCGCATCGGCTATTACCGCTGGTACAGCAACAACCAGGGCTCCGCCCCGTACGCCGACGTGTTCCGCGTCGAGATCCGGCCCGAACCCGGGTCGACCTGGGTGCCGGTCGAGACCGTCGGCCCCGGCGGCTCCGAGGTCATCGGCGGCTGGATCTTCCACGAGTTCCGCGTCGCCGACTTCGTCCCCTCGGGCAACGTCCGCATCCGCTTCATCGCCTCCGACCTGGGCGACGGCTCGATCATCGAGGCCGCGGTTGACGACGTCACGCTCCGCATCATCGAGTGCACGCCGTACTGCGCCGCCGACTGGAACCAGCAGGGCGGCGTCAACTCGACCGACGTCTCCGACTTCATCAACGACTGGTTCACCGACATCGTCAACGGCACGCTCGTAACCGACTTCGACGCCAACGGCGTGGTCAACTCCACCGACGTCAGCCAGTTCATCAGCACCTGGTTCGAGGGCTGCCCGTAAGAGCCCGCGGCGCACCCGAAGGGCCGCGTCGCTGTTCGATTCTCACCCAACGCCCCGGCGCCCCCGCGCCGGGGCGTTGTCGTTCCCGACTCAGGGAATCGCACGCCCGTGCGGGTCCGTCCCCTCCGCCACCTGTCGCCGGATCTCCTCCCGCATCTCCGGCGTGATGTAGTGCTCCGCGGCGTGGCTCGGCTCGTGCACGTGATCGCTCGGCAGGCCCACCCGCTGCGCCAGGTACGACTCCCACAGCCGGTGCCCACGCACCAGGTCCCGGGCCCGCTCGGTCCCCACGGCCGTGAGCGCGTACGCCCCCTCCCCCGGTTCCCAACGGATCAGCCCCTCGCGCCGCAGCGACCCGACCGCCCACCGGCGCAGCAGCGGCGCGGTCACCCCGCCCACGCGCGACGACCCCAGGTCCGCCGCCGGCGCCAGCCGCCCCGACTCGCGCTCGCGGAACAAGTGCCCAAGCACATCTTCCCGCTCGATCCGTAGCGCCAGCGGCACACGCCGCGCCACCCGAGCGACGACGCCGTGCCGCGGCGACACGATCAGGGCCACCCCGAAGATGGCGCCGGCGGCCACCGACATCATCCCCGCCGTCGACGTGTTGAATGCCACGCTCAGCCAATACCCGCCCACGGCACTCGCCACCCCGACCAGCGCGGCGATGACGAGCATCCGGCTCATGCGGTCGGTGAGCAGCTGCGCCGTCGCCCCCGGCGCGATCAGCATCGTGATCACCAGGATCGACCCCACGGCCTCAAACGACGCCACGACGGTGCCGGCGATCGCCGTGATCAGGCCGTAGTGAATCAACGCCGCGTTGAACCCCATCGCGCCGGCCAGTTGCGGGTCGAACGCCGCGAGCTTGAGCTCCTTGTAGAACACGACCACGAGCACCAGGTCGATCAGGCCGATGACCGCCAGCGTCGCGAACGCCCTCGGCATCTCGAGCCCCGCCACGCGCACCGTGTCGAACGGCACCAGCTCGATGAGCCCGTACAGCACGCACCCGGGGTCCAGGTCGACGTTCCGCCCGCCGTACTCGATCAGGATCACCCCCAGCGCAAACAGCCCCGAGAAGACGATCCCCATCGCGGCGTCCGAACCGACCTTCACCACCCGCGGCAGCACCTCCGACAACGCCGCCGTCAGCAGCGCCGCCACCAGCGCCCCCGCGAGCATCGGCAGCACGTCCCGCGTGCCGGTGACGATGAACGCCAGCGCCAGCCCGGGCAGCACGGCGTGCGACACCGCATCCCCGAGCAGCGCCAGACGTCGCAGGAGCAGAAAGCACCCCAGCACGCCGCACGCCGCGGCGCACACCGAGCCCGTCGCGATAACCCACAGGTCGTCAGCCCGGAGCGAAAGCCCGAGGAAGGAGCCGAGCAGGGGGGTCACGCCGCACCTCCGCGCGGGGAGGCCGCCAGCTCGCGCCGGGCCCGGCTGCGGCGCACGACGCCCGCGATGACGCCGCGGGTCGGGGCGAAAAGAGCGGAGGCCGCGAACACGACCGACGCCGCGAGGATGATGAGCGGACCGGTCGGCAGGCCGCGGGCGCTGCCGATGCCGCCCCCGTCGGGGCCGGTGGTCGGCCCGGGCACGACCGCCGAGAGCCCGGTCCCCACCATCGCGCTCAGCGCCCCGAAGACCCCGGCGAGCACGAGCATGACCGACAGCCGGTCGGTCCAGAACCGCGCCGCCGCCGGCGGGATGAACAGCATGGCCGCGGCCATCACCACGCCGACGGCGGGCAACGCCGCGACGACGACGAGCGCGAGCAGGGCCATCAGAAGCGCATCGAGCGACAGCACGGGCCTGCCGAGCGAGCGGGTGAAGTCGCGGTCAAAGCACAGGGCCCGCAGTTCCTTGTACAGCAGCGTGACGATCACGAGCGACACGCCGGCGACCAGCGCGATCGCCATGACATCCGACCGCACCATGCTCGCGGTCTTGCCCAGGATGAAGCTGTCGAGCCCAGACCGGTTGCCGCTCGGCCGCTTCTGGATAATCCCCGAAAACGCGATCCCCAGCCCGAAGAACACGCTCAGCACGAGCCCGATCGCCGCGTCGTCCTTGATCTTCGTAAACGCCCGCAGCCCAGCCACCGCCGCGACCCCCAGCAGCCCGAAGACGAGCGCCCCGGCGAGGAACGCGGGCGTGCTGCGGTCGTCGATGATGAAGTACGCCACGCAGATCCCGGGCAACGCCGCGTGCGCGAGCGCATCGCCCAGCAAGGCCCGCCGGCGCAGCACGCCGAACGACCCGACCACGCCCGCGACCAGCCCGAGCAGCATCGTCCCCAGCAGCACCACGCGGGTGTTGGCGTCCTGCAGCGTGATGAGGCGGAGAAAGTCGGACACGGGCAAGGAGGGCCAGGCGAGCGACGATGCAGAGGTGGTGAGTGGTGGGGGAAGTGAACGAGCGGACCTAGGGCCGCTGGGCGGCCGCGACCTGCTCCGACAGTTGGTCCAGCAGCGTCAACCGGCCGCCGTAGGTCGCCTGCAGGTTTTCGTTCGTGAACGTGGTCGACACCGGCCCGGACGCGACCAGCCGGACGTTGAGCAGCAGCACATGGTCGAAGTACGCCGCGACCGTCTGCAGGTCGTGGTGCACCGCGATCACCGTCCGACCCTGCGACCGCAGCGACTGCAGCACTCGCAGGATCGCGTCCTCGGTCGCCGCGTCGACGCCCGCGAACGGTTCGTCCATGATGTACAGCCTGGCGTCCTGCGCCAGCGCCCGCGCCAGGAACACCCGCTGCTGCTGCCCCCCCGAAAGCTGTGAGATCTGCCGTTTGGCGAACTCGTGCATCCCCACGGCGTGCAGGGCATCCATGGCCGCGGCCCTGTCCGTAGCCCCCGGCCGCCGGATCCACCCCAGCCGTCCGTAGCGGCCCATGAGCACCGTGTCCAGCACGTTGATCGGGAAGTCCCAGTCGACCGTCTCACGCTGGGGCACATAGCCGATGAGCCGGCGGGCCCGGCGCAGCGGCCGGTCGAACACCGTCACCCGTCCGCTCACCATCGGCACCAGGCCCAGGATCGCCTTGAGCAGCGTGCTCTTGCCCGCGCCGTTGGGGCCCACCACGGCCGTGAGCCGCGCCGAGGGGATGCTCGCGTCCACGTTCCACAGCACGGGCTTGCGCTGATACGCGACGGTGACGTCGTGGACGTCGACCGCCGCACCGGCCGGCTGGGCATCACGCACGGGTTCGCTCATTTCGGCGCGCTCGGGACGGGCTTGGGGTCGCGCATTGGCGGGGGCACCAGCGGGACGATCGGCGGCGGCGGGCCCTTGGGGCCGATGTCGGGCGCATTCGCCCCCTCGCCCAGCAGCGCAGCCCGGATGGTGTTCACGTTGTGTTTCACCATCCCCACGTACGTCCCCTCCGGCGTGCCCGGGTTGCCCATCGCGTCAGAGAACAGCTCGCCCCCGATCTTCACCTCATGCCCTCGGGCCTTGCACCCTTCGACCAGCGACTCGATCGTCTTGCGCGGCACGCTCGACTCGACGAACACCGCCTTGACCTTGCGGGCCACGATCGTGTCCACCAGCCGGTTGATCTCCCGCAGGCTCGCCTCCGACTCGGTCGACAGGCCCTGGATCGAGAGCACGTCCACCCCGTAGGCACGCCCAAAATACCCGAACGCGTCGTGCGCCGTCACCAGCACCCGCTGGGCCTTGGGAATCATCTCCATCTGCTCGCGGCACCATTCGTGCAGCGTCCGAAGTTCGGTCAGGTACGCGTCGGCGTTCCGCTCGAACGCCTCCTTGTGCCCGGGGTCGTGCCGCACGAGCGTGTCGCGCGTGAACTCCACCACGTTCGTCCACAGCGACACGTCGAACCACACGTGCGGGTCGGTCATCCCCGCGAATTCCGGCGGCTCGCGCAGCAGCTTCGGGTCGATCGTCTCGGTCACGGCGTACACCGGCCGCTGGCGTGCCATCCGCACCAGCACGTCCGCGAGCTTACCCTCCAGATGCAGCCCGCCGTAGAGGATGATGTCCGCGTCCGACAGCGTGCGCAGGTCGCCTGGCGACGCCTTGTACAGATGCGGGTCCACGCCCGGCCCCATGAGCGCCGTCACCTTGACGTGGTCCTGGCCGACCATCCGCGCCGCGTCCGCGACCATGCCCGTCGTCGCTACCACGTTCAGCGGCTTGGTCCGGGAGGTCTCGGGCGGGAGCGATTTCTGGCCCATCGCCGGCGAAAGAACACCCGGAATCAGGGTCGTCACGAGCAGGACGAGCACGGTCGCCAGAATTCGCAGGGTCATCGTGGATCTTTCGTCGTTCTCGAGGCGGGCAGGTGGTGCAGGGTGGGTGGGGGAGGGGGCGGGCCAGGAACCCGGCGCCCGCAACGGTATCAGCATCGACCATCGGAAGCGGTCACTGCACAGTGTACCATAGGCTACAAGTCGGGGTTGCGGCTCCGCACGACCTTCATCGCGGGCTTTTTTGCGCGCCGGGGCGTACGCTTGCTCCCCATGCCCGCGAAGAAACCCGCCAAGGCATCCGCGCGGTCCCGCTCCCAGGCCCGCCCAGCACCCAATGCCCCCCCGGGCGACCGCGCCGCCATTCACTCACGCACCCGCGCGGCCCGCGCCGTCGAAGTCGCCGAGGACTACGTAGAGACCATCGCCGACCTCATCGCCTGCGACCGCGAGGCCCGCGTCACCGACCTGGCCCGCATGCTCGGCGTCTCCCACGTCACCGTCGTCCGCACCGTCAGCCGCCTGGCCCGCGACGGCCTGGTCGAGACACGTCCGTACCGCGCCATCTTCCTTACCGAACGCGGCGGCCGCCTCGCCAAGAGCGTCAAACGCCGTCACGAAGTCGTCGTCGCCTTCCTCCGCGCCATCGGCGTCAGCGAGAAAGCCGCCCAGGCCGACGCCGAAGGTATCGAGCACCACGTCGGCGAAGAGACCCTCAGAGCATTCGAACGGTTCGTGAACCGGTAAGAAGAAGGCACAAAGGCACAAAGGCACAGAGGCACAGAGGCACAGAGGCAAAGACGCACAGACGCTTCGTGCCTCAGTGCCTTCGTGCCTCAGTGCCTCTCACCTGTACGTCTTCAGCAGGTCCAGCGTCGTCACCACCCCCACCGGCTTGTTCCCCGCGTCTACCACGATCACGCGATGCACGCGCCGCGACACCATGGCCGCGGCCAGCGACGCCACCGTGTCGGTCGGCTTCGCCGTCACCACGTTCTGGGCCATGAAGTCATCCACGACAATGAGCGACTCGGTGCTCGGCCCCTTCGGCGTCCCGCCCTCGAGCAGGTCGAACAGGTGCTGCGCCCCCGTCTCGTCCGGTCCGGCCGCGCACCGTCGGAACAGGTCCGTCTTCGACACCACCCCCACCAGCGCCCCGTCGGGACCCACCACCGGCGCACCGGAGATCCGGTGCTTGCCGAACAGCTCGGCCAGTTGCCGGATGCTCATCCCCGGCGTCGCGCAGACGGGGTTGGCGGTCATGACGTCTCGGGCGGTCAGGGCAGGTGCGGCCATGAATGAACATAGGCCGCACGCCCGGGGTAAAGTCACCTGCCCGGGGAGGGCAAGGGTGGTGGCCCAACGCGCCACGCCCAAGGAGACCCGCGGATGCTGAGCACCATTCTCAAAGCCACCCTCACCGCCGCAGCCGCCGCTTCCCTCGCCCTCGCCGGCTGTGCCGCCGACAAGTCGGCCAAGCCGCCGATCATGACCGCCGACGAAGTCCGCACCGCCGTCACCGGCCCCTGGAAGGTGGACGCCATCGAGGGCCAGCCCGTCCCCGCCGGCGTTCCCACCCCGACCTTCGAGATGCGCGAGGCCGGACGCGTCGGCGGCCTCGCCGGCGTGAATCGCTGGAGCACCTCCGTCGACACCGCGGCCCTGGGAACGGGCGAACTCAAGCTCGGCGCGGTCATCACCACGCTCATGGCCGGCGCCCCCGAAGCCATGCAGACCGAGCAGCGCTTCCTCGCCGCCCTTGGCAAGGCCCGCACGATCGACCTCGAGTCGCTCAAGGCCGGCAGTCTCCGAGTGCTCGACGACGCCGGGGCGGAAATGCTGGCGTTCGTCCGCGAGTGACCGGCGTACCCGCGCCTCACGCGATCGTGAACGACGCCGGCCCCATCGGCAGCGTCCGTGCAGTCCGCAGAAAGTTCCCGTAGTTGGCCAGCGTCTCGGGCAGGCTGTCGCCCCCGAACTTCTCCAGCAGCGCCCGCGCCAGCTCGAACCCCACCGTGTTCTCCAGCACCACGCTCGCCGCCGGCACGGCGCAGATGTCCGAGCGCTCGTACGCCGAGTCGGCCGCCCCGCGCGTAGTCAGGTCCACGCTCGGCATCCCGCGCAGCAGCGTCGAGATCGGCTTCATCGCCGCCCGCACCACGATCGGCGCCCCGTTCGACATCCCGCCCTCGGTGCCCCCCGCGTTGTTGCTCGGACGCACGAACCCCAGCGACGCCGTCGCCAGCAGGTTCGCGTCGTACCCGATCGGGTCGTGCACCCGCGACCCCGGCCGGGCCGCCACGCCCATCCCCAGCCCGATCTCCACCCCCTTGATCGCCTGGATGCTCATCACGGCGTACGCCAGCCTCGCATCGAGCTTGTCGCGCCAGTCCATCGTCGACCCCAGCCCCGGCGGCACGTTGAACGCGTGGCACTCGACGATCCCGCCCACCGTGTCCTTGTCGATCTTCGCCTGGCGGATGACCTCGTGCTGCGCTGATGTCGCCGCGACGTCCGGGCAGTACGTCTCGCTCGCGTCCCGGGCCGACCGCAGGGTGCCGAGCGCCTCGCGCGTCACCTCGACGCCCGTCCCCGCCGTCAGGATCGAGCGCGTGAACGCGAACACCTCGATGTCGACCTTCTCGTGCCGAAGCAGGCACCGCGCCAGCGCCCCGGCCGCAACGCGGGCCGCCGTCTCGCGGGCGCTCGCCCGCTCGAGCGTCTCGCGGCAGTCGGTCGTGAGGTACTTGAGGCTCCCCGCCAGGTCGGCGTGCCCCGGCCGCGGCGTGTGCACCGGCGGCGTCTTGGCCAGGTCATCCAGGCGCGAGTCCTTGTTCGCGATCAGCAGCGTCACCGGCGAGCCGATCGTGCGCCCGCGCCGCACACCGGTGAGCACCTCGGCCGTGTCGGTCTCGATCCGCTGGCGCCCGCCGCGCCCGTAGCCGCCCTGGCGCCGCGCCAGTTCTCCGTTGATAAACGCCAGATCGATCGGCACGCCCGCGGGCATCCCGGTCACGGTCGCGATCAAGGCCGGGCCGTGCGACTCCCCGGCGGTCTGGTAGCTCAGCGCCATGCGGCAGGGTAAGAGCCCAGAGCGCAAGCGACGGGCCGCGCCGACTTCGATTTCTCATCAACCGCCGGACGACCCGCCGCCCTCTTCCAACCCGCTCACCCGATCCGCTTCGCGGCCATCCGCTGCGCATCGGGCACCCGAACGTTCCACACCAGCCCGACCTTCTCCATCAGCTTGATGACGAGGTACGACGAGTCGAACTGCCACCACGCCAGCCCGTGCCGGGCGCTCGCCGGGAACGCGTGGTGGTTGTTGTGCCACCCCTCCCCGAACGCCAGGACCCCGAAGATCGGGTTGTTCCTGGACTCGTCGTGGCTCTTGTACGTCTGGCTCCCCCAGATGTGGCACACCGAGTTCACGCTCCAGGTGATGTGGTGCACCAGGAATATCCGCACCAGCCCGCCCCACAGCAAGCCCAGGATCGCCCCCTTGTACGTCCCCGCCGCCGCGTACCCGATCGCCGCCGGGATCAGCAGCCCCAGCAGGATCCACAGCGGGAACAGCCGGCTGATCGTGTTCACGAGCGCGTTCGCCCGCAGGTCCGGCGCATACCGGCTCATGCCCTCCGGGTCCGCCAGCAACATCCAGCCCACGTGCGAGTGCCACACGCCGCGGACCCAGTTCGCCACCCGCTCCGCGGCGTTGCGACCGCCGGCGAAGTTGTGGTGCGGCGAGTGCAAGTCGCCCTCGCGATCCGAAAACTGGTGGTGCCGCCGGTGGTTCTCCACCCACGGCACGATCGGCCCCTGAACCGCCATCGACCCCAGGATGCCCAGCGTCGCCGTCACCGCCGGCCCCGTGTCGAACGACTTGTGCGTGAACAGCCGGTGGAACCCGATCGTCACGCCCAGCCCCGTGAGCACATAGCCCACGAACAGGATCGCCAGGTCCGTCCACCCCACGCCCCAGCCCCACAGCAGCCCGATCGCCACGCCCAGGCCGATGATCGGACCCACCACCGCGACGATCGTGCACGTCCGGCGCAGCAGCGAAGCGTATTCGAGTGGTGTTCCGACGTCCGCCGGCGGCGGCGCGGGGTCGTCGGTTGTGAGAATGTCGGTCTTGCGGGTCGAAGCGTCTGCGATGATGGACATTGCGAATCCGGACGGTTGGTGCGAACTCTCCGGGCGTCGCGGCCCGGCACGAGACATCCAACGTTAGGCCCCCGGTCCGCGTCCCCGCGCAAACCCGAGGTGAAAACCAAAAGAAAGCCCGCGTCACACCAGACGCGGGCTTGACTCAATCTCAAGTTCGTCGGGCGCCGCCGATCGGCTCACGCCGCAGTCACTTCACCCACTTCTCGACCGCCGCCTTCGCGTCGTTGTACAGCTTCGCCGCCGTGTCCGTCACCTCCGCCTCGATCGGCTGCCACTGCATCGCGCCGGCCTTCTTCATCTCGTCAATCTTCGCGTTCAACTTCGCCAGCCCGTCGTCGATCGCGGCCACCGCCTTGTCGAACTCCGGCTTCTGATCCGCCGCCACCTTCGACGCGTTGTCCTTCAGCTTCGTCGCGAATTCCCCGATCTTCGACACCTGGTCGCTGACCGCCTTGATCACGGCGTCCTTTGCCATCTGCAGCGGGTCGCCGTCCTTGGGCAGCTCGGGCAACGCCTTCTTCGCCGTGCCGCCCGCGGCCGGCTTCGACGCGCCCGCGGGAGCGTCCTTCTTGTCACAGGCGGCCACGCCGAGCACACAGGCGGCGGCGAGCAGAGCGGCGAGCGGGGTCTTCATGGGGCAGTCCTCGTCGGCCATCGAGGCTCCGCAGGCAACACGCCGCGAGCCCGGGCCCGTCAATTCCGGTTCAACCTGATTATTGCCGGTCCATCCCCGCTTACGTCGCCGCCCCCTCGAACACCACCCGCTGACGCGGCCGGCGCGGGTCCGGCTCCGGCACCGCCGACAGCAGCGACTGCGTGTACTTGTGCTGCGGCGCGTGGATCACCTGGTCCCGCGTCCCCTCTTCCACGATCTTGCCTTTGAACATCACCGCGATCCGGTTGCACATGTGCTTGATCACCGCCATGTCGTGCGAGATGAACAGGTACGAGAGCCCGAAATCCCGCTGCAAGTCCTTGAGCAGATTCAGGATCTGCGCCTGGATCGAAACGTCCAGCGCGCTGGTCGGCTCGTCGCACACGATGAACTTCGGCTCCAGCGCCAGCGCCCGCGCGATCCCGATCCGCTGCCGCTGACCCCCGGAGAATTCGTGCGGATACCGGTCCGCCGCCGCCCGCGGCATCCCCGAGCGCTCCAGCAGCTGCTCCACCCGCTCCCGCAGCTCCGGCCCCGGCTTGCACAGCCCGTGCACCACCAGCGGCTCGCCGATGATCGCCGCCACCCGCATGCGCGGGTTCAGCGAACCGCCCGGGTCCTGGAACACGATCTGCATGTCCCGGCGCAGGCTCTTGAGCGTCGCCCCCGACGCCGCGTACACGTCCTTGCTGTCGAACCGCACCGTCCCGCCCGTCGCGGGAATCAGCCGCAGCAGCGTTCGCCCGACGGTCGTCTTGCCGCACCCCGACTCGCCCACCAGCCCGAGCGTCTCGCCCCGGTGGATGTGGAAGCTCACGTGGTCGACCGCGCGGACGTAGTCGACCGTCCGCTGCAGCAGCCCCCGCTTCACCGGGAAATACGTCTGCAGGTCGGTGACGCTCAAGAGTGGGGTCTGGGCCGGGGAGGCGTGGCTGGTCTCGGGTGGAGGCATCGCGGGTGCAGGGTAGACTGCGTGCGGCGGGGGCCTTCGGGGATCTGCACGGGAGGGCCGCACGATGCGGAACGGATCCACTACCGACGCGCCCGGGGCCATCAGCCTCATCACAAGCGGCATGAACGTATTCGTCCACGGGGCCCTGGCCACCCCGGCCCCGCTCCTGGACGCCCTCGCCGCCCGCCCCGACCTGCGCGACGTCAGCCTCTACCACCTCCACACCGAAGGCGCCGAAGCCTTCGCCCACGAGCGGTGCGCAGGCCGCCTCCGCTCGGTATCGTTCTTCGCCGGCCCCGGCGTCCGCACCGCGATCGAGCAGGGCCGGGCCGAGTACATCCCCGTCTTTCTCTCCGACATCCCCAACCTCTTTCGCTCGGGCGCCGTCCGCCTCGACGGCGCCCTCGTCCAGCTCTCGCCCCCCGACCGCCACGGCCTGTGCACCCTGGGCACCAGCTGCGACATCGCCCGCGCCGCCGTCGACGCCGTGCTCGCTCATGCCGGCCACGTCATCGCCGAAATCAACGCCCGCATGCCCCGGACGATCGGCAACACCGTCGTCCCGCACGACCGCCTCGCCGCCACCGTCGAAACCGACCGCCCCCTTCCCGAGCACCCGCCCGCAGAGTCGGGCGACGTCGAGGCCCGCATCGGCGAACTCGTCGCCGAACTCATCGAGGACGGCTCCACCCTCCAGATGGGCATCGGCGCCATCCCCGACGCCGTGCTCGCCCGCCTCGGCGGCAAGAACGACTTGGGCGTCCACACCGAGATGTTTTCCGACGGACTCGTCCCGCTCGTCGAACGCGGCGTCGTCACCAACTGCTGCAAGGAAATCCACCGCGGCCGCACCGTCACCAGCTTCATCTCCGGATCCCGCCGCGTCCTGGACTTCGTCCACGACAACCCGCTCGTCGAGTTCCACCCCTGCGACCGCACCAACGACACCGCCCTCATCCGCATGAACCCGCGCGTCGTCGCCGTTAACTCCGCCCTCAGCATCGACCTCACCGGACAGGTTTGCGCCGACTCGCTCGGCCACCGTATCTACTCCGGCATCGGCGGCCAGATGGACTTCATCCGCGGCGCCGCCCTCAGCGAGGGCGGCAAGCCCATCATCGCCCTGCCCTCCACCGCCGCCGGCGGACGCGTCTCCCGCATCGCCTTCGAACTCGCCCCCGGCGCCGGCGTCGTCACCACCCGCGGCCACATCCAGTGGGTCGTCACCGAGTTCGGCGCCGTCAACCTCCACGGCAAGACGCTCCGCCAGCGTGCCGACTTGCTCACCTCCATTGCCCACCCCGACTTCCGCAACGAACTCCGCGCCGCCGCCAACCGCCTCCGTCATTTCACCGTCGGCTAAGCCCGGCCGCACCGCCAGCGCCGCCCGCCGCCCGCCGTCCCGCCCACAACCCGTTCGAGTGTGGTATCGTGCCCCGCTCGGATCTCGACTCCGGGGCGGGGCGGCTCAGACGGAGCGGCGGCGATGCGAACCGGTCTCCTCGGCACTCTCCTGGCAACCCTGCTCACGACGATCCTGCCCGCGCCCAACCAGGCCCGCGCCGACGTCCAGCTCCCGCCGCACTTCTCCAGCGGCATGGTCCTGCAGCAGAAGACCCAGGCCCGCATCTTCGGCTTCGCCCGCCCCGGCGAGCGCGTCGTCGTCACCGGAAGCTGGAAGCTCGTCGACCCCGCTTCCGGCGCCGAGGTCGAGCCTTCCGGCGAGTCCGTCGCTACCGACACCGGCTTCTGGGGCGTCACCATCCCTACCCCCGACGCCGCGGCCGTCCGAGGGCCCGTCTCCGTCACCATCCAGGGCGCCAACACCATCGTCCTCAAGGATGTGCTCATCGGCGAGGTCTGGCTCGCCAGCGGCCAGTCCAACATGGAATGGCCCATCTCCGCGGCCGCCGAGCCCGACCGGGCCCTGGGCGAGGCCGCGACCGCCAACGTCCGCTTCTTTCAGGTCGAGAACGCCCTGAGCCTGCACCGGCGCGCCGAGGCCGTCGGCCGCTGGATCCCCGCCCAGGCCGGCGGAGCGCCGGTCGCCGGCTGGAGCGCCGTCGCCTTCAACTTCGCCCGCGAACTCAGCACCCGCCTGGGCGTCCCCGTGGGCATCATCCAGGCCGACTGGGGCGGCACGCCTGCCGAGGCCTGGATGTCGCCGCAGGCCCTCGCCGCGTTCCCGCAGTTCACCGCCGATCTCAAGCAGCACGAAACGCTCCGCGACCCGACCGCCCGCATGAGCCTCATGGGCGACCTCGAGGCCCGCTGGTGGTCAGAGCTCGACGGCCTCAAGGGCGGCGCCGGCCCGGACTGGATGAAGCCCGAGTTCAACGACGCTTCCTGGTCCGAGGTCCGCCTCCCCGCCAACTTCACCGGCGACCTCGCCCGCTTCGACGGCATCGTGTACCACCGCCTCACCATCGACCTCCCGCCCGAGGCCGCCGGCAAAGAAGGCACGCTCGAACTCGGCCCCGTCGACGACCGCGACGAGGCCTGGGTCAACGGCGTGCTCGTCGGCGCCACCCGCGCCGACAACCAGTGGAGCGTCGCCCGCGTCTACGCCATCCCCGCCGGCGTCCTCAAGGCCGGCAAGAACGTCGTCGCCGTCCGCGTCTACGACACCGCCGGCCTCGGCGGCTTCGGCGGCAAGCCCGAGCAGATGCGTCTCGCGTGGGACAAGACCCTGGGCACGGCCAAGGCCGTCGGCCTCGCCGGCCCGTGGCGCCAGAAGGCCGGCCCCGCCAAGGCCGACCTCCCCGAGATCGGCCGGGCGCCGAACATCGGCCCAGGCTCCCCCTCGGTCCTCTTCAACGCCATGATCGCCCCGCTCGCGCCCACATCGCTCGCCGGCGTCATCTGGTACCAGGGCGAGAGCAACGTCGGCGCGGCCGACCAGTACACCGCGCTCTTCCAGGGCCTCATCGCCGACTGGCGCGACCAGTTCCGCCGCTCCGACCTGCCCTTCGGCTTCGTCCAGATCGCCCCGTTCGAGTACACCCGCTTCATGCCCATCACCATGCGCTCCCGGGCCCCGGACCTCACCGCCCGCCTGCGCGAGGCCCAGCACGCAGCCTCCCGCATCCGCCGCGCCGGCATGGTCGTCACCCTCGACGTCGGCGACCCCGCCGACATCCACCCGCGCGACAAGCGCACCGTCGGCCAGCGCCTCGCCAACTGGGCCCTGGCCGAGGTCTACGCCGTCGCCGACGCCCCCGCCCGCAGCCCCTCGTTCTCCGACGTCGGCTTCGACGGCCCCAGCGTCACCCTCCACGCCGTCGACACCGGCGGCGGCCTCGTCCCCGCCCCGGGCGTCCCCTCCGACCGCGTCCCCGGTTTCGCCGTCTGCGGCGACGACAAACGCTTCCTCCCCGCCACCGGGCGCATCGACGGCGACACCGTCATCGTCACCGCCCCCGGCGTCACCAAAGCCCTCGCCGTCCGCTACGCCTGGGACCAGGCCCCCGCCGCAACCATCATGGGCAAGAACGGCCTCCCCGTCGCCCCGTTCCGCAGCGACAAGTGGGAGTGGGGCACCTACTCCACCGCCCTCCCCGACGTCCGCGAGTTCCGCACGAAGGAGCCCGGCTTCGTCGACCTCTTCAACGGCAAGGACCTCGCCGGCTGGTCCAACATCAACACCGCGCCCTCCACCTGGTCCGTCAAGCCCGCCGCCTCCGGCGCCGGCGACGAACCCGTCATCGCCTGCACCGGCGTCCCCACCGGCCTGCTCCGCACCGACGCCATGTACGAGAACTTCATCCTCGAACTCGAGTGGCGCCACCTCGAGCCCGGCGGCAACGCCGGCCTCTTCGTCTGGTCCGACGCCCTCACCGCCCGCGGCCAGCCCTTCACGCGCTCGCTTGAAGTCCAGGTCATGGACGGCGCCGAGGGCGACTGGTACACCTCCGACGGCGACATCTTCCCCATCCACGGCGCGACCATGACGCCCGAAAACCCCCGTGGCAACGGCAACCGCGCCTTCCCCACCGAACGCCGCATGCGCACCAGCCCCGAGTGGAACCACTACCGCGTCGAATGCTCGAGCGGCGACATCGCCCTCGCCGTCAACGGCAAGGTCGTCACCCGCGGCAAGGCCGCCTCGCCCCGCAAGGGCTACATCTGTCTCGAGTCCGAAGGCTCCCCCGTCGAGTTCCGCGCTATCCGCATCAAGGAACTTCCCCCCTCCGGCGCCATCACCCCGGAGCAGACCGCCCGCGCCGCCGAAGGCTTCGTCCCGCTCTACAACGGCGTCGACTTCGCCGGCTGGAAGTTCACCGACAACCACAAGGGCCACTGGAAGGCCGACGACTGGACCATCACCTTCGACGGCCAGGGCCCCGAAGCCTCCGACCTGTGGACCGAAAGGTCCTACAAGGACTTCGTCCTCGTGTGCGACTGGCGCTGGACTACACCCGGCGTCCCCACCCCGCGCCCCGTCATCCTCCCCGACGGCTCCATCAAGAAGACCGCCGACGGCAAGGACGAGATGGTCACCGTCACCGACGCCGGCGACTCGGGCATCTACCTGCGCGGCAGCAGCAAGAGCCAGGTCAACATGTGGTGCTGGCCCATCGGCTCTGGCGAGGTCTACGGCTACCGCACCGACGCCGCGATGCCCCCCGAGGTCCGCGCCGGCGTCACCCCTGCCCAGGTCGCCGACGCCCCCATCGGCCAGTGGAACCGCTTCGTCATCACCATGAAGGGCGAACTGCTCACCGTCGAACTCAACGGCAAGACCGTTCTCAAGGACGCCCGCCTCCCCGGCGTCGCCGCCGAAGGCCCCATCGCCCTGCAGCACCACGGCTCGCCCATCCAGTTCGCCAACATCTACATCAAAGAGCTCAAGTAAGAGCCGCGAGCGCAAGCGAGTGGCGAGTTCTCCGGGAAATCTCACCGCGGAGCACGCCGAGAGCGCGGAGCACCCGCAGGAGCCGATCTCCTTCGCTTGAGCCACGCGTTCACGTTCTTGCCGTGACGCACACTCGTTCCGCAGTGTCAGGACATCTCCGCGTTCTCCGCGCTCTCCGCGGTGAATCTTCTACCGCTCCACCCGAACTTCCCGTGCGGCGGGCTCGTCGAGCATCCCCGCCTCCCGCATCGCCCGTTGGCGCGTGCGGTGCCCCGCCCACACCGGCAGCCCGCCGAAGAACCCGGCGATGCACAGGCTCGCGCTGAACATCGCCGCCTCGGGCGTGGGCACGAGGGCGAACCCCGCCGCGCTGAGCGCGACGATCATGACCACGATCGTGATGACGACGCCCCGCATCCCTGTCCTCGATTGGGGCGCCGCCCGCCCCTCTCACGCCTTGACGGGCTCGCCCGACAGCGCGTTGGTGAAGTGCGCGTCCTGCACCGGCACCACGTTCTCGAGGATCTTCTCGAGCACGCTCGCGGGCGACCCGGTCGCGTCCACCTCGCGGATGATCCCCGCGGGGTAGTGCTCCAGCACCGGGAACGTCTCCTTTTCGTACACATCCCAGCGCTTGCGGATCACGTCTTCCTTCGCGTCGTCGACGCGGTTCTCTTTCAGGGCCCGCTTGCGCAGCCGCACGATCATCGCTTCCTTGTTCGGGCACACCAGGTGGATGATCAGCAGCACGTTGATGTGCTTGTCGAGCAGCTTCGCCTGGTTCACGTTCCGCGGGATGCCGTCGAGCACCAGCAGGTCCACGTTCGGCTTGTACTCCGCCAGGATCGTCCGCGCTTCCATGTTCTTGTGCCACATCTTCACCGTGTGCTCGTCGGGCACCAGTAGGCCCTTGGACGAGTACTCGATGAAGATGCGCCCCAGGTCGCTCGTGGTGTCCAGCGTCCGGAACACCTCGCCGCAGGAGAGGTGGTAAAACCCCGGGATGTGCCCGAGGATCTTCCCCTGGGTGCCCTTGCCGGCGCCGGGGGCGCCGAACAGCAGGATCGTCTTGTAGCGGTTGGGCATTGGCGGTGTCCTCGAATCGCGCCGGGGATCCTGGCGGTTCCCGGCCGCCGGTAAGGTATTCGCAAAGACCCGGCCCCGCAACCAATCGGGCCGCCGCGCCGCCCCCGCACGCCAAAAGCAACGCGGCCCCGACCGTCGCCGGTCGGGGCCGCAGGTTGTAACGCGTGTATCGGGCCGCGCCCGCCCGGCCGTCCGGGCGGCTTCAGTCCGCCCACCCCCCGGCCGAGGACCGGCCACGCCCAGCGAGCGGTGGGGGGTGGGGGGTGGGGGGGTTGCCGTTAGCCCTGGCCCTTGCCCTCGATCACCGCCTTGACCATGCTCGCCGGCATGGCGCGGTACTCCAGGAACTCCATCGTGTTGCTCGCGCGGCCCTGGCTCATGCCGCGCAGGCTCGTGGTGTACCCGAACAGCTCCGACAGCGGGATCTCCGCCGTCACCAGCTTCACGTGCCCGCGGTCATCCGTGTCGATGATCATGCCGCGACGGCTCGAGATGTCGCCCGTCACGTTGCCCAGGTAGTCGTCGGGCACCGTCACCACGACCTTCATGATCGGCTCGAGCAGCGCGGGGCCCGCGGCCTTGACCGCCTCCTGCAGCGCCAGCCGGCCGGCCTGCTCGAACGCGACCTGCGACGAGTCGACCGGGTGGTACGAGCCGTCCACCAGCGTCACCTTGATGTTGATCAGCGGGAAGCCCGCGTACACGCCCGACAGCGCGGCCTGGCGGATGCCGTACTCGGCCGACGGGATGTACTCCTTCGGCACCGCGCCGCCCACGACCTTGTTCTCGAACGCCACGTTCTCGGTGAAGTCGAGCTCCGCCGCCTTCGCCTGCTCCGCCGTGAACGGCTCGAGGTTGATCGTGACGTCGCCGAACTGCCCGCGACCGCCCGTCTGCTTGACGAACTTGCCGCGCACGTACTCGGCCTTCTTCGTGATCGTCTCCCGGTACGACACCCGCGGCTTGCCGACCTCGACGCCGATCTTCATGTCGCGCACGAGCTTGTTCTTGATGATCTCGAGGTGCAGCTCGCCCATGCCGCTGATGATCGTCTGGCCCGTTTCCTCGTCGTAGTGCGACCGGAAGCTCGGGTCCTCGCGACGGATCGTCTGCAGCGCCTCGCCCAGCCGGCGCTTGTCGTCGGTCGTCTTGGGCTCGATCGACATGCTGATCACCGGCTCGGGGAACGTCATCCGCTCCAGAACGATCGGGTGGTCCGGGTCGCACAGCGTGTCGCCCGTGAAGCTCCGCTTGATGCCCACGACCGCGACGATGTTGCCCGCGCCCACCTCGTCCAGCGGCGTGCGGTTGTTCGCGTGCATCTCGAAGATGCGGCTCGCGTTCTCCTTCTCGCCGTTCACCGGGTTCAGCACGCGGCTGCCCTTGGTCAGCTTGCCCGAGTAGATCCGCATGTACGTGAGGTCGCCGTGCGTGTCGCTCACCACCTTGAACACCAGGGCCGAGAACGGCGCGCTGGGGTCGTGCGGCCGGCTCATCTTGTGCTCTTTGTCCAAGGGGTCCGTCCCCTCGACGTCCGCACGGTCCGTCGGCGCCGGCAGGTACTCGATCACCGCGTCCAGCATCGCCTGGATGCCCACGTTCCGCAGCGCCGCCCCGCACAGCACCAGGTTCGCCGTCCGGCTCACCACGCCCTTGCGCAGCGCCGCCTTGATCTCCTCCTGCGTGATCGAGCTCTCGTCGGTCAGGTACTTCTCCATGAGCGCGTCGTCGAGCTCCGCCGCCCGCTCGATCATCTCGTGACGCCACTTCTTGGCCGTCTCCTGGAATTCCTCCGGGACGTCCATCTCCGTCACCACCTCGCCCTTGTCACCCTCGAACACGAACGCCCGCATGGTGATCAGGTCGATGATGCCCTTGTGCTCGTTCCCCACGCCCAGCGGATACTGGATCGCGATCGCGTTCGCCCCCAGCCGGCTCCGGATCGTCCCGAAGCTGAAGTCGAAGCTCGCCCCCAGCTTGTCCATCTTGTTCACAAAGCACAGCCGCGGCACCCGGTACCGGTCCGCCTGCCGCCACACCGTCTCCGACTGCGCCTCCACGCCTTCCTTGCCGTCGAACACCGCCACCGCCCCGTCCAGCACGCGCAGCGACCGCTCCACCTCGATCGTGAAGTCGACGTGGCCAGGAGTATCGATCAGGTTGATCTTGTACTCCCGCCCCTTGTACTCCCACGGGCACGTCGTCGCCGCCGACTGGATCGTGATGCCGCGCTCCTGCTCTTCCTGCAGGAAGTCCATCGTCGCGGTGCCCTCGTGCACCTCGCCCATCTTGTAGTTCTTGCCCGTGTAGTAGAGCACACGCTCCGACACCGTGGTCTTGCCGGCGTCGATGTGGGCGCAGATGCCGATGTTGCGGATATGACTGAGGTCGGCGGGCATGGTCGGGCGTCCTTGGCTGTGTGCGTACGACGTGGAATACCAGCGAACGAACCCCGGCGCTGACCGATCGCGGTCGGCGGCCGCAGCGTCGCGGCTGTCCTGGGGCTCCCCCGCCCGCCGTCGCGCAGCGCCATCCGGCGCGCTCGAAGGCAAATCGGGTCCAATCGTAGGCTCCGACCCCGTTCGTTCAAGGTTCGCCGGCCCACGCCCGCAGCTGCGCAACCTGCCCCGCGCTCAGCCCCCGCCCCACCGGGTCCAGCCGCGCCAGCTCGTTCACCGCCAGCGCCGCCCGCGCCCGCTCCCGCGCCTCGCCCATCCGCCCATCCTCCGCCGCCACGCTCGCCCACAGCATCGCCAGCGACGGGTTGTACGGATCCCGTTCGCGCCCAACCGCCAGCCACCGCTCCGCCCCGGCCCGGTCCGGCGCCGTCATCCCCAGCCGCACCATCGCCGCCCACACCGCCGCCCCCGACCGTCCCGACCCCAGCCCAGCCGCCCGGTCCGCCGACGCCACCGACCGCGCCTGCGCATCCGCCGGCGCACCCGGCGCCTTCGCCAGCGCCCCCAGCACGCGGCTGAGTTCCCGCCCCGTCCGCCAGTCGTCCGGCGCCGCCGCCCACGCCCGCTCCAGCCCCGCCGCGGCCGCCGCCATCCGCTGCACCGCCAATTCCCGCGCCGCCGTCTCCAGCGACGCCCGGTCCGACCCCACCGGCCGCCCCAGCTCCACCGCCAGTCGCGCGGCCGCTCGATCGGGAGGCAAGGCCCGCGCCTCGGCCACCGGTGCCACCGCCCCCGCCGCCTCACCCAGCGCCCGTTCCCATCGCAGCGCCGGCCCGGTCCCCATTACCAGCAACCCCGCCGCCCCCGCCCCGCACACCCCGGCTGCGCCCCACGCCCACGCCTTCGAACCGCGTGCCCGCTCCTCCCCGCCCCCCCCGGGCGCCGCCGCCCCGAGCAGCGCCATCGCCAGCCCCGCGCTCGTCGGCCACGTCCCCGTCACCTCGATCTGCGCCTGAACGAGCACCGTGAGCGCCCCGAGCGCCAGCGCCGGCCGCAGCGCCGCCCGCCCCCCGGCCCGCACCACCACCAGCCCGCCCACCAAGCACGCGCTCAGCGTCGCGATCCGCGCCCCCGCGTCCAGCGGCGTCGCCCCGCCCGCGTCGACCCACGCCGCGATGAGCGTGCACGCCGCGCCCGCCCCAAGCGCCAGCCGCAGCACCGGGCGCATCTCGCCGGTCCACCCCGGCCCCGCTTCGCGGTCGTTCGCCACCGCCGCCACCGCCCGAACGAGCCATGCCAGCACCAGCGCCCCGCCCGCGGCCCCCGCCACCCCCAGCGTCGCGACCCAATCCACCAGCATGTTGTGCGCGCTGCGCACATCCTCCGGGCACAGCGCCGGCTTCGCGACCATGAACGCCGCCTGGAACCCGCCCGGCCCCACGCCGACGAGCGGATGCTCCCCGACCATCCGCGCCGCCCCCTGCCAGTACATCGAGCGGAACAGCAGGCTCAGTTCGCCCACCCGTTCCCCGACCACTCCGCGAGCCACCACCGCCGCGATCGGCGCCGCGATGCACACGAGCGCCAGCACGCCCAACCGCCCTCCCCGGGCGCCGCGCCAGCGCAGCGCCACCGCTGCGGCCGCACTCCCCAGCACAAGGGTCGCCATTGTTCCCTTTGACCCCGAGAGCACCGCCATCACCGCGCACCCGCCCGCGAGCACCAGCGCCCCCCGCGCCGCCCACGCCCCCTCGCGCCGCGCCACCCCCGCGCCCAGCGATCCCAGCACCACCGCCGCCCCCGCCGCGAGCGAGCCGAACACGTTCGCCAGCGAGAACCATCCGCTCGGCTCGGCTTGCATCACCCGGCGCTCGAACGCCCGCGCCATCGCCGAATCCTCGGTCCAGTGGTGCGCCGCCAGGATCGCCGCCTTGTTCCGCTGAAAGTCCGCCACCGTCGCCGGGTGCTCCACCAGCAATTGGATCACGCCTTTCGCGCACACCGCCAGCACCACGCCCACCAGCGCCGCTCCCACGCCCACGCGCACCCGCTCATCGCGGCACGCCTGCCCCAGCGCCCACGCCCCGACCAACGCGCCCCACCACGCCGCCCCCACGTACCGGTCCTCCATCGTGCGATCGACCGCGACCCAGCCGTGCCACGCCACCACGCCCGCGAACGCCGCCAGCACCACCAGAGCGGCCCGGTCGATCTGCTCGCGCGCCAGCGCCGCGCCCACGAACACCAGGCCCGCCCCCAGCGCCACCAGCGCATCCAGCGCCATGAGCCCGCCCGGCCCCAGCCCCACCATCGGCCACGACATCACCAGCGGGTCCACGTCCCAGTGCGGCATGTCCGTGAACGCGCACAGCGCCCGCGTCCCCACCCCCACGAGCACCAGCAGCGCGCCCAGCCACCGCAGCGCCTCCCCCCGCCCGTCCGCACGCGCACCCGGCACGACTGCGCTCACGCCGACCGCTCCCGTGCACCACCACCATCACCCGCGTTCCCTCCGAACTCCAGCACGCCCAGCACCCCCAGCACCGCGCACGTCTGCACCCCCACCAGCGCCGCCTGCCACCCTTCCAGCCGCGACAGGAACACGCCCCCGATCGCCGTCGCCAGCGTCAGCCCCCAGATGAGGTACACCGCGTCCCGCTTGCTCAGCCCCCGCCGCACCAGCCGGTGGCTCAAGTGATTCAAGTCCCCCACCAGCGGCGACCTGCCCGCCCGCAGCCGCAGCACGCTCACCACCACCAGGTCATACAGCGGCACCGCCAGCACCACCACCGGCAGCAGCACCGCGTACCAGCGGTCCGCCCCCGCACCCGGCTCGATGTACGTCAGCCGCGCCGTCAGCACCGCCAGCACGAACCCCAGCACCACGCTCCCGCCGTCACCCATGAAAATGCTCGCCCCGGCCCGGCGCCACGGCCACGGCGCGTTGAACACCAGGAACCCCAGCAGCGACCCCGCCAGCAGCCCCAGCGTCCCCGCGATGAACCACTGCGGCGACGGCCCCCCCAGTGTCGCCGCCATCAGGAGCCCCGACGCCACCAGCCCCACGCCCCCCGACAGCCCGTCCATGTTGTCCAGGAAGTTCATCGCGTTCGTCACCACCGCGATCCACAGCACCGTCAGCACGATCGACGCCCACGCCCCGCCCACCCGACCGTCCAGCAGCGTCAGCAGCCGCGTGTCCGTCAGCAGCACCACCGCCGCCGCCGCCGCGAGCATGACGCCCAGCTTCAGCCAAGGCCCCAGCGCCCGCCGGTCGTCGATCAGCCCCAGCACGTGCAGCACCAGCGCCCCGCCCATGAGCACCAGCGCATCCCACGTCCGTTCCCGCAGCCCAGGCAGGTGCTCCACCAGCGCCGGCGCATTCGCCGACGCCCACGACTCGACGACGCCCGCATGCAGGAACGCCAGCCCAGCAGCCATCGGGCCGAACACCCCCCAGAAGATCCCCACCCCGCCCGTGTTCGGCACCGGCCGACGCGCTTCCTTCACCTGACCCGCCACGCCCGCGGAATCCAGCGCCCCCAGCCGGCGTCCCGCCGCCCGCGCAAGCAGCGTCACCGGCAGGCTCACCGCCAGCCCCACCAGCACCAGCGCCAGGCACGCGAGGATCACGCCGCGCAGTCTATCGAGCGACCGGCTCGGGCAGCGACGCCCGTTCCCGACGCGACATCACCAGCCACGGCACCATCGTCAGCGTCATCGCCGTCACCCCCAGCAGCGCCATCCACACGATCCGCAGCGGCCACGGTCCAAGTGCATCCGCCATCGTCCGCGGCGCCCCCTCCCGCGGCCGTCCGACGTACCCGAAGTTGTACGACAGCGCCAGGTCGATCGGCAGGATCACCGCCAGGTACACCAGGCTCAGCCCCACCGCCATCCGCCAGTCCCGCCACGTCGGCCGGAAGCCCCGCCCGAACACCTCGTACAGCGCCCCGCCCACGATCATCCAGTGCGCGATGAAGAAGAACCAGAACTCCGCCGTCGCCGGCCCGGAACGCACCGTCGGCGTCAAAAACGCCTGCGACGACAGCCCCAACCCCCAGAAATACACCAGCACGCTCAAGAGCCGCCGGTTCGTGAGCCACATCAAGGGCGCCAGCAGCGACGCGATGTCGCACACCTGCAGCGGCAGCGCGTACTCGATCGTGTACTTCCCCGCCTCCGGCGTGCCCCACGCCGACGCCACCCGGAACGCCCCGTAGCCCTGGTACGCCAGCCAGTTCGCGATCCCGATCACCGCCAGCAGCGCATCCAGCTGCTCCGCCGCCGGCGTCCCCGCCAGCCGGCGACGCCGACGCACCGCCACGATCGTCACCAGCGTCGCGACCGCCACGACTGCCGCGTGCACCGGCGAAAAAGGCGCAAACTCCGTGAGCCACGCGGACATCTCTTCAGTCTACCGACCACAACGCGCCCGGGGCTGCGCGCCCCGTTCCCAGCTGCCGTTCGCCCCGATCACAACACCCCCTCCGCGCTCTCCGCGTTCTCCGCGGCAACCGCATTCTCCGTGCCCTCCGTGCCCTCCGTGGTGAACCCGCCTCACCCCGCCTTCGCCGCCTCGTGCCGAAGCTGCCCGCACGCCGCCGCGATGTCCCGCCCCCGGCTGCGACGGATGTGCGCATTGAGCCCACGCCCACGCAGAATCTCCTGGAACGCCCGCACGTCCTCGGTCCGCGGCCGCTGGAACGCCAAGCCCGCCACCTCGTTGTACCGGATCAAGTTGATGTTCGCCCGCAGCCGCCTGGCCACCCGCGCCAGTTCCTCCGCGTGCTCCGGCCGGTCGTTCACCCCGCGCAACAGCGTGTACTCCAGCGTGATCTCCCGCCCCGTCTTCTTGAACCACTTGTCGCACGCCGTCAGCAGCTCCGCGATCGACGTGTACTCGGCCCACGGGATCAGCTCGCGCCGGATCGCGTCGTTGGGCGCGTGCAGCGACAACGCCAGAGTCACCGGCAGTTCCAGCTCTTCCGCCAGCTTCTCGATCGCCCGCGGCAGCCCCACCGTCGAAATCGTGATCCGTCGCGCCGAGATCCCCATCCCCCACGGCGCCGCCAGCGTCCGCACCGCGTGCAGCACGCTGCGGAAGTTGCTCAAGGGCTCGCCCATCCCCATGAACACCACGTTCGTGATCCGAGGCGGCACCCGCGACCCGTCCAGGCGCGCCGGCCCCGCAAACCCCGACTGCTTCAGCATCCGGTCCAGCCGCCACACCTGCTCCACGATCCGCCCCGCCGACAGGTTCCCGTCCAGCCCCCCCAGGCCCGACGCGCAGAACCGGCACCCCACCGGGCACCCCACCTGCGAACTGATGCACGCCGTCGCCCGCTCGATCACCGCCCCCGGCCCCGGTTTCGCCGGCGGCCGCGCACCCTCGTCCTCGTCCCCTTCGTGCTCATCCCGCTCGAACACCGGGATCATCACGCACTCGGTCTGCCGCGACGCGTCCAGCTCCACCGCCCCCGCATCCAGCCGCGGCAGCGCCGGCATGAACGAACCCCGACCGTCAGGGAGGGGCCCGCCTTCCAACGAACCCCGACCGTCAGGGAGGGGCCCGCCTTCCAACGAGCCCGGACCGTCAGGCAGGGCGTCCGCCGATCCCGCCTCCCTCGCCTCCGCGTTCTCCCGCTCCCCGCCGCCCACCCCGAAGTCACCCCACTGCACCAGCAGCTTGCTCGTCCCGTCGCTCGCCACGCTCTGGCGCACCGTCTCGCCCGACAGGAACGTGATCTCGTTCGCGACCGCCTCACGCTCGCGCACGCTCAGCGTCGTCATCCCGGCCGCCTCGCACACCCCCTTGGCGTACAGCCACTCAAGGATCTGCTTGGCCTTGAACGGCGCCATCCCCCGGGCCGTGCACCAGTCCCGCAGCGTCTCGGGCGTGAATTCAAACGCGTGCAGCGCCGGGTGCTTCACGACGCGCTCTCGATCGGCCGTCCCTCGACCGTCACCGGCGTCGCCCCGTACTGCTCCGGCGTGATGCTCCAGTTCCCCACGCGGATCTTCCGCCCGTCCGGGTCGATCCCGTTCTCCCGCATCAGCCGCTTGAGCGTCGCGGGAATCGCGAACTCCACGTCCTCGGGCATGATGTCGCGCTGCTCGATCACCCCGCCGAACCGCTCCAGCAGCGTGCGGCAGATCTGCGCCACCAGGTCCTCCGGCGCGCTCGCCCCGGCCGTCAGCAGCACCGTCGCGTCCCGCCCCGCCCCCGGCGTCGCGCTGAACCACTCGTCCCGCAGCTCGGTCACGTCGTCCAGCAGCCGCGCCGGCACGCCCACGTTCTCGCTGATCTCCGTCAGCCGCACCGAGTTTGACGAGTTCTTGCTCCCCACCACAAGCACCATGTGGCACTCGGGCGCGATCTGCCGCACCGCGTGCTGACGGTTCGTCGTCGCGTAGCAGATGTCGCTGCTGGGCGGCTCCTTGATCGTCGGGAACGCCGCCTTCAGCGCGTCGATGATCACCTTCGCGTCGTCGGTGCTCAGCGTCGTCTGCGTCAGGTACACGAGCTTGTTCGTATCCACGATCCGCAGTTGCCCGATGTCCGCCGGCGACTCCACCACCTGGATCGCCTCGGGCGCTTCGCCCCGCGTCCCCACCACCTCCTGGTGATCCTCGTGCCCGACGAGCAGGATCTGGTACCCCTGCCGCGCATACCGGATCGCCTCCGAGTGCACCTTCGTCACCAGCGGGCACGTCGCGTCCACCGCCGTCAGCCGCCGCGCCCGCGCCTGGGCCCGGATCGCCGGCGACACCCCGTGCGCGCTGAACACCACGATCGACCCCTCGGGCACCTCGTCCAGGTCCTCGACAAAGATCGCCCCGCGCTCCCGGAACCTCCCCACGACGTGCTTGTTGTGCACGATCTCGTGGTAGACGTACACCCGCTCGCCCTGGAGGATCTCCAGCAGCTGGTCCACAACGTCCACCGCCATGTGCACCCCGGCGCAGAACCCACGCGGATTGGCGAGAATGATCTTCATCCGGACCAAGCCTATTCGACCCGACCCCCCCGCATGACCGCCCTCGACCCCGCCACGCCCCCGATCCAGCTCCTCGCCCTGCTCGGGCCCGGCGCCCCCGCGCCCGCCCTCGATCCCCCCCAGGCCATCGCCTACTGCCGCGGCCTCGCCACCTCCCACTACGAGAACTTCTCCGTTCTCAGTTCGCTCGTCCCCCCCGACCTGCGCGACGATTTCGCCGCCGTCTACGCCTTCTGCCGCTGGGCCGACGACCTCGGCGACGAGACCGGCGCCGACGACGCCGCCCGCGCCCGCTCCCTCGACCTGCTCGCCTGGTGGCGCGACCAGGTCCACGACCTCTTCGACCCCACCGGCCCCCGCGCTCGCCACCCCGTTTTCATCGCTCTCGCCCAAACTCTCGCCCGCCGCGGCCTGCCGCGCCAGCCCCTGCTCGACCTCATCGACGCCTTCACCCAGGACCAGCACGTCCGCGCCTACCAGACCTGGGACGAAGTCCTGGGCTACTGCCGCCGCTCCGCCGACCCCGTCGGCCGCCTCGTCCTGCACCTCTTCGGATATCCGGACGTCCCCGCCAACGCCGAGCGCTACCGCCTCTCCGACCTCGCCTGCTCCGCCCTGCAGCTCATCAACTTCTGGCAGGACGTCCGCCGCGACCTGCTCGAGCGCGACCGTGTCTACATCCCCGCCCTCGACACCGGCATCACCCCCGCCATGCTCCGCGACTGGGCCAACCGCCCCGACGACTCCGACGCCCGCGTTCCCTACATCCTCGCCCTGCGCCCCCTCGTCGACCGTACCGCCGCCATGTTCGACCAGGCCGCCGCCCTCCCCGCCTTGCTCGACCCCCGCGCCCGCCCCGTCGTCGGCCTCTTCATCGGCGGCGGCGCCAGCGTGCTCGCCGCCGTGCGCCGCGCTGGCTGCGCCACGCTGTGGCGTCGGCCTACGCTGACCCCCGTACGAAAGGCCACCCTTCTCGCCCGCGCGTGGATCCGCGCCCGCGCCGGCGGCATCCAACGCCGCTGACCGCTGGCACGCGAGTGGGGAGCGGTGGGGGATGAGGGAGTGGGGGTTGAGGTCGGGGCGGTCAGACGGGCACCAGGGAGGCCCCGCCGGAGTGAGGACGTGAGCCCGACCGACGCAAGAACCGCCTCGCCGGACGCGCCCTCCGCCGCCGGCGTCGCGGCCGCTCCGCAGCTCACCGCCCGCGCCCCGCGCCGCGTCGCTGGCGTCCGCGTCGACCACGCCGACGCCCACCGCCTCGCCGCCGCCTTCGACCACTGCCGCGCAATCGCCAAGGCCCGCGCCCGCAACTTCTACTACGGCCTGCGACTCACCCCCGAGCCGCGCCGCTCCGCCATCTACGCCGTCTACGCCTGGATGCGCGCCGCCGACGACATCGCCGACGCCCCCGGCGACACCGCCGGCCGCCGCCACCGCCTCGACGAGTTCGCCGCCGCCACCCGCGCCGCCCTCGCCGCCCCCGACTTCGCCCCGGGCGACCCCACCCTGCTCGCCTTCGCCACCACCGTCCGCGCCTACGACCTCGACCCCGCGTGGTTCGCTGACGTGATCCTCGGGCTCCAAGGCGACCTCGACGCCGCCCCCATGCCCGACGACCCCGCCCTCACCACCTACTGCTACCGCGTCGCCGGCACCGTCGGCCTCTCCTGCGTCGGCATCTGGGGCCTCCGCCCGGGCGCCGACCCGGATCGCGCCGCCGAACTCGCCAAGATCCAGGGCCAGGCCTTCCAGCGCACCAACATCCTGCGCGACTTCGCCGAGGACTTCGACCTCTCCCCCTCGCGCGTCTACCTCCCGCTCGACGCCTTCGCCCGCCACGGCATCACCCCCGACATCCTCCGCGCCTGGTCCAGCCCCGCCGCGTGCGAGCGCTTCGTCCTCGAGCAGGCCACGATCGCCCGCAACGCCTACCAGCAGGCCGCGCCCCTGCGCGCCATCATCGACCCCGCCTGCGCCCCGACCCTCTGGGCCATGACCGAGATCTACTCCGGCATCCTCGCCGCCATCGAACGCTCCCCCCGCGCCATCGTCGGCCCGCGCCGCGTCGGCCTCTCCGCCGCCCGCAAGGCCGCCATCGCCGCCCAGGCCGTCCTGGGCGTGGGGGCCGCCCGGTGACCACCACCGGCGCCCGCGCCCCCGTCCGGCGCGTCGTCGTCGCCGGCGGCGGTCTCGCCGGCATCGCCGCCGCCCTCCGCCTCGTCGAGTTCGGCGTAGAGGTCACCCTCCTCGAAACCCGGCGCAAGCTCGGCGGCCGCGCCACCAGCTTCACCGACCCCCGCACCGGCGAGGTCCTCGACAACTGCCAGCACGTCATGCTCGGCTGCTGCACAAACTACGAGGACCTGCTCGCCCGCCTCGGCGCCGCCCACCTCATCCGCTGGCACACCGAGCAGTACTGGCTCGAGGCCGTCCCCGACGCCTCCACCCGCGAGCGCTGCTCGGTCCTCCGCCCGGGCCTTCTCCCCGCCCCGCTGCACTACGCCCTCTCCCTCGCCCGCGCCACACTCCTCTCGCAGCGACAACAGCGCACCCTCGCCCGCGCCTGCCTCGCCATCCTCCGCGCCGACCGCCGCGACCACGACGACCGCACCTTCGCCGACTTCCTCGCCGACCTCGACCAGCCCCCCGACCTCATCGCCCGTTTCTGGTCGCCCATCGTCGTCAGCGCATGCAACGCCGACGTCGCCCGCGTCTCCGCGGCCGCCGCCCTGCACGTCTTCCAGGATGGCTTCCTCGCCAACCCCCGCGCCGGCATCATGGGCGTCCCCGCCGTCCCCCTCATCCGCCTCTACGACCGCGCCTACAACGCCCTCGAACGCGCCGGCGGCCGCGTCCTGCTCGGCGAGAGCGTCGAACGGATCGAACCGCGCCGCGTCATCACCGCCTCGGGCCGCGAGTTCCCCGCCGACCGCGTCATCTGCGCCCTGCCCTTCGAGCGCGTCGCCAAGGCCCTCGACCCCGCCCTCGCCGCCGCCGACCCGCGCATCGCCCCGCTCGCCCGCTTCACCCACAGCCCCATCCTCGGCGTCCACATCACCTTCGACCGCCCCGTGCTCCCGCACCCGCACGCCGTGCTCGTCCAGCGCCCCACCCAGTGGCTCTTCCGCCGCCACGACGACGCCGAAACCGCCGCCGGCGTCCAGACCCTCCACGCCGTCATCAGCGCCGCCGACGACTGGATCGACCTCCCCGAGCCCGACATCGCCGCCAAGGTCCTCGCCGACATCCACGCCTGCGTCCCCGCGGCCCGCGCCGCCCGCGTCCTCGCCGTCCGCGCCGTCAAGGAAAAACGCGCCACCTTCGCCCCCGTCCCCGGCCTCGCCCGCCTCCGCCCCGCCGCGGCCCCGCCCGCCCACCTCACCGACGACGCCCCCATCCTCGCCGGCGATTACACCGACACCGGCTGGCCCGCCACCATGGAAGGCGCCACCCGCAGCGGCTACACCGCCGCCGCCGTCGCGCTGGACATCCCGCCCACCGCCCTCCACACCCCCGACCTCAAACCCTCCGCCCTCGCCGCCGCGCTCGCGCGCTAAATCGCCCCCTCTCCCTCGCGCCGTGGAGCGCGACAAAAGGGCAAAAGGGTGAGGCCTCCTTCTCCTCGCGCAATCCTCCATCATTCTCTGACTCAGAGATCCCCTCCGCGCCCTCCGCGCTCTCCGCGGTGAGCACGTCCTCCTCCCGTTCTCCGTGCCCGCCGTGTCTCCGTGGTGAATTCCCCTCCACCCCGCGTTGGCTAGCGTTGTCCCCATGCCTACTCCCGCCGCCGTCCTCGACCACCTCGCCGCCGACGAACCCGCCGCCATCGCCCGCCTCGTCGACTGGCTCAAGATCCCCAGCGTCTCCACCGACCCCGCCTACCGCGACGACTGCCGCAAGGCCGCCCAGTGGGCCGCCGACCAGTTCCGCGCCCTGGGCTTCACCGTCGAACTCCGCGAAACCGGCTCCACCGACGCCCCAGGCCACCCCATCGTCTGGGCCACCACCCCCGGCACGGGCTCCGGCCCCCACGTCCTGTTCTACGGCCATTACGACGTTCAGCCCGCCGACCCCCTCGAACTCTGGGAATCCGCCCCCTTCGAGCCAGTCGTCCGCGACGCCCGCCCCGGCGAGCACGGCGGCCGGCGCGTCGTCGCCCGCGGCGCCGTCGACGACAAGGGCCAGGTCATGATGTTCCTCGAAGCCCTGCGCGCCTGGAAGCACGCCACCGGCAACGCCACCAACAACGTCCGCGTCACCGTCCTGCTCGAAGGCGAAGAAGAGTCCGGCTCCAAAAACCTCGACGCCTTCGTCCGCGCCCACGCCGCCGACCTCAAGGCCGCCCACTTCTGCCTCATCTCCGACACCGGCATGCTCGACCGCGGCCAGCCCGCCATCACCTACGGCGTCCGCGGCCTCGCCTACACCCAGATCACCCTCCACGCCGCCAACCAGGACCTGCACTCGGGCCTCTGGGGCGGCCGCTGTCCAAACCCCAACAACGAACTCCCCAAGATCCTCGCCCGCCTCTGGGACAAGGACCGGCGCGTCACCATCCCCGGCTTTTACGACGCCGTCCGCCCCCTCGACCCCGCCGAGCGCGCCAACTGGAAGAAGCTCACCATCGACCCCGCCGCCAACCTCGCCAAGATCGGCCTGCCCCCCGAGGCAGACATCGGCGAATCCGGCTACTCCGCCACCGAACGCGAGTGGGCCCGCCCCACCGCCGAGATCAACGGCATCTACGGCGGCTACACCGGCGCCGGCGCCAAAACCGTCATCCCCGCCCACGCCTCCGCCAAGGTCTCCTTCCGCCTCGTCGCCGACCAGGACCCCGCCAGGATCACCGCGGCGTTCTTCGACTGGCTCCGCGCCCAAACCCCGCCCGGCTGCCGCTGGGAACTCATCGACATGTCCGGCGGCCATCCCGCCACCTGCCGCGTCGATTCGCCCTACCTCCAGGCCGCGGCCCGCGCCGCCGAAAAGGCCGCGGGCGCCCCCTGCGCCCTCATCAAGTCCGGCGGCTCCATCCCCGTCGCCGGCATGCTCAAGAGCCTCTGCGGCCTCGACACGGTCTTCATGGGCTTCGGCCTCGACGACGACCGCGTCCACTCCCCCAACGAAAAGTTCGAGCTCGACTGCTTCCGCACCGGCGCCCGCGCCCACGCCCTGCTCCTGGGCGAGCTCGCGGCGATGTAACACCGCACACCGGTCAACCCAGCGCGGGTGCCCGTCGCCGGCCGCCTTTGGGACGGTGGCGGCGAGCAGCGCCGAGTGCCCGCCCAAAGCCGCGGGCAGTCGGCCGCAGGTCCGCGGGTCGCCGATGCTCATCAATCCCGAGGGCAATTCGGTGCCACGCCCCCTCGTGCGATAGCATGGGGCCATTGACCGATGAAGAAGTGGCCCGAAGAGTGAACGACTTAACAAAAAGATTGCGCCGCGGCAACTCCAGCATGCGTGAAGTCGGAACGCTCAATATGTTTAAGTTGGTTGCAAGAGTATCTATACTCCTTGGCCTTGGCTCAGCCGCAACATGGTTGTTAGCGTGGATTATTGCAGCCATGAGTCAGGCGTCGACGGTGCCTTCATCGCGTGGTTTCGCTCGGTTCGACACGGTGGTATCCAATGAATTCACGAGAACTGAACTCGAAGTATATTGCTACGGACTTCCTTATAAGTGTCTCTCGCACTCTATAGAAACCAACTTTTTAGTTCTCAGGGATCCGCGTTCCGGAACCGCGCTCTACGAACAAAATCGCGCTGTTCGGCACGCATTCGAGATTGGGAGTGGATCAAAATCAATCAAGATTGGTTACAAAACAATACCAAACAATTTTATCATTAATAGCATGCTCTGGACCACTGTCTTTGCAATTCTTATATGTGGCCCAAATGCTATAGTCAAGTGGCGACGCAAACGTGCCGGATGTTGTATTTCATGCGGATACTTAACACGCGGCATCAGGGGTGGTGTGTGTCCTGAATGCGGACAACCTATTCGTCCGGACTGCGTAGTTCCGTGACGTCGTTTGCCGGGTTTGCGTTACCGGCCGGGAGCGTGGCACCGGACCCGCCTCCGCCCCGTTCGTCGTCGGACAACCCTGCGCCGTGCCACCGGGCGTTCGGGGCTTTGACCGAATGCCCGGTGCCTCTTCGGGTGCGCGGCACCCAATGCCCCTCCGTCTTCTTCACCCGAGAATCACCCGCCGACGTGCCACCGAGTACCCGCGGCGTTGAGCGGGTTCTCGGTGCTCGTTCGCAGGGGCAGCCTGAGCACGGCTGCGGACCATTCTTCGCCCCTCAGTGCTCCACCAAGAACTTGAACGCCTCCGCCGCCTTGAACCCCGCCGTCTGGTTCCCGGCCAGGTCCGGGTTGCCCACGAGCGTCAGCTTCCGCACCCCCGAGCCTTCCTTGAACTCAAGGTCCCCAAGCCGCACCCACACCAGGCTCGGGCTCTGCGTGCTCTCGAAGTAGTACACCCGGTTCTTCTGGTCGCTCACCGTCCGCCACAGCGTGCTCGCGATGTTCGGCTGCTCCGGCGTGCTGATCCCCCGCGGCACGCTCACGTTCCGCATCACGCTGAACACCGCCGCCGCCGCCGCTCGCGGGTCCGCCGTCTGCTCCGCGGCGTTGACATAAAAACTCGCCCGCACGAACCGGTCCGCCGCCCGGTTCGTCCCCGGCAGCATCACCGTCCCGCCGAGCTGCGACCAGTACTCGTTCAGCGCCAGCTGCTTGTCGTACGTCGGCGAGTTCGTCATCACCTGGTACTGCCGCCCGTGGTGGATCACCAGTTTCCCATCCACATATTCGAAGATCGCCGAGTCCCCGCTCGCGTCCGACAGCGCCAGGTGCACCGTCCCCTTCTCCCCCGTCGGCGCCGTCACCGGCACGATCCGGAACGGCTCGGCCTTCAGCCCCTCCACCGCCTCGGCCACGCTCCCGAACGAATCCAGCGCATACTGGGCCCACGCGGCGATCGACATCGTCGGACGCGCGTCCGTCGCCCCGCCCGCCGGGTATTGCGATTCGGCCAGATACAACAGGTTCGCCACAAGCCCCGCCTCGTTCATCCCGTCCGCCGTGCCGCCCTCGTAGATGCTCGCGATCACGCTGCCGTGTTTGCTCGTCCACGTGAACGGTTTGGCGGTGTTCGACGTCCGGGCCATTCCGCGCGGGAAGACCCACAGGTTCGTCCCCAGGTCGCTCCTCCAGTCCATCGTGCGCCCGGTGACGGTCTGCCCGTCCTTGCCGAAGTACACCGCCCGCGTGCACGCCTGCGACCGGCTCGCCCCAAGCCCCACGCACGCCGCGAGCCCCGCCGCACACACGAACTTCGCCGCCGCCCGACCAGCCATCGCCAGAGTCTTCATGAGGATGCCCTCGCCGCGCACGGCACGAGCACCGGCGCAAGCGTGCGCAGCATACCAGATCAAGCACGCGCGCCGACACCCCGTGCCGCGTGCAACCAACGACCCCGACATCCGTATTTGCCGCTGTATCGCGTTATCGCGTTGCTGCGTCCCCGCGTCCCGCCGTCACGCCGCCTTCCGAGCCGCCGCGGTGCTGTCCATGATCGCATCGATCCGCTCCTGCTCCGCGGCCACCTGCGTCGCCTGTCGTTCGCGCTGCTCGTACTCCCGGCGCAGCCGCGTCACCTCGCGCCGCAGGTCGCGCTGCGCCTTGTCCTCCGCCACGCACCGCGCCAGCACCGACAGCATCGCCAGCACAAACCCCGCGCACAGCACGCCGAACACGAGCCACGTCTCCCCGCTCCACTGGTCCATGACGGGGGTTATCGACCGTCCATCGCCCCCGCTCAAGCGCCCCGGCCCCCGCCGCACGCTCGCCCCTCGCGCCACGTCCCCCGCGGGTTACAATCGGCCCGTGAGCGTGCTCAAGCGTGCGGCGGTCATCGCCGGAGTGCTGCTGGGGGTGTGGGGGTTCGCGGGGCTCGTCGGGGTCGCGGACGCCGCGCCCACGCTGAACGCCGCACCCGCCCCCCCGCCCGACCCCGCCCAGCCCCAGCCCCAGCCCCCCCCCGCCCCGTCCGCGCCCCGCCCCGGCGAGATCACCGTCAAGGTCGCCCGCATCGGCGTCGGCGGCCGCGCCCGCCCCGGCGACTGGGCCGCCGTGCAGGTCGTCCTCACCAACAACACCGACCGCCTGCGCGAAGTCCTCGTCCGCGCCACCATCCCCGACCCCGACGGCGACCGCGCCGCCTACGAACGCACCATCCTCTCGAACCCCGGCGCCACGCAATCGGTGTGGCTCTACGTCTACCTGCCCTTCTCGCTCGCCCGCGGCACCAGCGTCAGCGTCACCGCCTTCGAAGCCGAGGAAACCGGCGAGAGCGGCGCCGCCCGCTTCCGCGCCGGGCGCGAACTGGGCTCCGACGTGCTCACGCTCTCGAACCCCGTGCTCGCCACCGCGAGCATGATCGGCGTGCTCGGCGACCGCACCGCGGCCGTCGACCAGTACGTGATGCGCGACAACCGCTACGACTACGCGCCCACGGGGCACGAGCTCACCGAGATCCTCGGCCTGCAGATGCCCGACCTGCCCGACCGCGTCATGGGCCTGCTCCCCTTCGAGGCCATCGTCTGGACCGGCGCCGGCCAAGGCCGCGAGCCCACCGAACTCTCGCTCGACCAGGCCGCCGCGGTCCGCGAATGGGTCCGTCGCGGCGGCCACCTCGTCGTCGTGCTGCCCCAGGCGGGCCAGGCCTGGCTCGGCCGCGCCGACAACCCGCTCGCCGACATCATGCCCACGGCCACGCCGATGCTCTTCGAGGGCGTCGACCTCAACCCCATGCGCCGGCTCCTGACCGACCAGGAGACCGTCACGCTCCCCGAGTCCTTCAGCGTGACAACGCTCAAGCCCGACCCGGCGGCGGGCCCGTACGACGCGATGCCGATCCTCAGCACGCCCGCCGACCTCGCGGCCCCGGGCCTGGCCGACCAGCCGCTGGTTATCCGCCGCCTCGTCGGCCAAGGCGCCGTCACCATCGTCGGAATCGACCTCTCGCGCCCGACGCTGGCGGCGATCCGCGCCGTCGACGCCGACGTCTTCTGGAACCGCGTGCTGGGCAAGCGGATCAACCTGCTCCGGGCCGACGAGCTGCAGGACGCACAGAACAAGGGCTACCTGAACCTCCCCCGCTCGGACAAGACGCTCGACGGCGGGATCAGCGCCGACATCGCCAAGACCGCCGAGGCCGCGGCGGGTCTCTTGCTCGCGTTCGTCGTCTTCGGGCTCTACTGGCTCATCGCCGGCCCGCTCGGCCATTTCCTGCTGCGTCGGCGAGACCTGCGCCGGCACTCGTGGGTCGGGTTCGTCGGTGTCGCGGGCGTGTTCACCGCGCTCGCCTGGGGCGGCGCGAACGCCATCCGCGCCAAGCGCGTCACCGGCAACCACCTCACCTTCATCGACCACGTCTACGGCCAGCCCTCGCAGCGGACGCGCTCGTGGATCAACGTCCACGTGCCGCGCTACGGCGACGTCAACATCGCCACCGGGAACGCGGCCGATCCCGCCGACGACCAGTGGCACGCCTCGATCGCGCCGTGGGACGACCCCGACAGCGGCCCGGGCGGCTGGGCCGGTTTCCCCGACTCGCGCGAGTACACCGTGCAGGCCCGCTCGCCCGACGACGTGAACGTCCCGTTCCGCTCGACGGCCAAGCAGCTGCGGGTCGACTGGGCCGGGCCGATCCGCGACAAGTGGGGCATGCCCCGCCCACTGATCGACACGCAGGGCGGGCCCGTGCCGGCCCTGGGCAAGGAGCTGCAGATCAAGCCCGAGAGCACGGGGCGCGGCTGGTCGCTCTCGGGCCAGCTCGTGCACGACCTGCCCGAGCCGCTCACGAACGTGATCGTCATCGTCGTGCCGCACCAGGACCGCCTCAGCGTCGGGCCGCGGTCGCCCAAGGTGCGCCAGCTCGTGGGCGACGCGGTCGCGATCGCGATCTCCGGGGAGTGGCCGCCGGGCAAGCCGATCGACCTGGGCAAGACGCAGCTGGGCGACCCCGACTCCACGGGCAAGAACTCGCCCGACGCGGTCACGTGGCTGGGAGACATCCTGGGCCACTCGGGCTTCCGCGACCAGTTCACCACCCGCGAGCCGACGCGCACCGCGCCCAACGACTGGACGGCCCTGGCGGTGTATTCGATGCTCGAGCCGCCGAACCTGCTGGACGAGGACAGCCGCACGTTCGTGGCACGCCGGCGCTCGACCCATACCTGGGACCTGGGCCGCTGGTTCACCCAGCCGACCGTGATCGTCATCGGCCAGATCGCGGAAGGTCCGTCGCCGACGCCGCTGCGCATCGACGGCGACGAGGTCGACCTGCGCGGGCGAACCGTGGTGCGCTGGGTGTACCCGCTCACGCCGGACCCGCCGGAGTACGGCCCGCGCCCCCAGGATCAGGGATCGGCGTCCGCGCCCGCGGGGTCGGGGCCCGGGACGGCGCCCGCGGCCAAGCCCGCGTCCCAGCCGCCGCCGCAGGGGCGCCGTCGCCAGTAGCCGGAGCGGACGGAGCGGAGCGTTTCGAGAACACGAGAGTCCAAGGAGCGGGAGCCCACAGCCGTGCCGATGATCGAGACCATCAACCTGACCAAGCGCTACGGCGAGCTCGTCGCGCTCGACTCGCTCAACCTCGGCATCAACGAGGGCGACTGCTTCGGGTTCATCGGGCCCAACGGCGCGGGCAAGACGACCACGATCAAGATCCTGGCGACGCTGCTCAAGCCCTCGAGCGGGCAGGCGAGCATCGACGGGCTGACGGTCGGGCACCAGAACCGCAAGATCCGCCCGCTCATCGGCTACGTGCCCGACTTCATGGGCGCGTACGAGGACATGGTGGTGGTGGAGTACCTCGAATTCTTCGCCGCGTGCTACAACATCCACGGCCCGCAGCGCAAGAAAGTCGTGCAGGACGTGCTCGACCTCACGGACCTCAACTACAAGGCCACGGCGGAGGTGAACTCGCTCTCGCGCGGCATGCAGCAGCGGCTGAGCATCGCGCGGGTGCTGCTGCACGACCCGAAGGTACTGCTCATGGACGAGCCGGCCAGCGGCCTGGACCCGCGGGCCCGCATCGAGATCCGCGAGCTGCTCAAGGAACTGAAGAAGATGGGCAAGACCATCATCATCAGTTCGCACATCCTGCCGGAACTGGCGGAGCTGTGCAACGTGGTGGGGATCATCGAGCGCGGGCACCTGCTGTTCGCCGGCACGGTCGAGCAGGCGGTTTCCAAGGCGCGGATGGGGCAGGTGGTGCACATCGGGGTGGCGGACCGGGTGGCGGACGCGGCGAACCTGATGACGAAGGTGCGGGGCGTGAGCAAGGTGAACATCGCCGAGAGCGTCAAGGGCGCGGGCGGGGTAGAGCGGTACCTGCAGGTGACGCTCGACCCGGTGGCGAAGGTGGACGTCAGCGACCTGCCGAACCTCATGGTGAACAACGGGTTCCGGATCACGAAGTTCAGCGAAGAGCCGGTGAACCTGGAGACAGCGTTCATGCGGCTGACGAAGGGGATTGTGCAGTAGGACGGGGCGATCACCACGGAGGCACGGAGAGCACGGAGGACGGGGAGACGATGTTCACCGCGGAGAGCGCGGAGGACGCGGAGGGAGGCGAGGTGGTGAAGCCCGCGTGCGCGGGAGGGCCGGATCGGCGTCGATCGGATCAGGCGGCGGAGTGCTTGGGAGCGTCGGCCTGCGGCGGCTCCAGATGCTCGACGCTCACGATGTGGCGCAGGGAGATCAGGTCGAGGTCGGTGGCGATGCGGCTGCCCGGGCGATCCACTCGGGCGATGTAGATTGCGCCGTGGTTGATGAAGCACAGGCCCGGGTTGCGGACCTCGATGGTGCGCCCGTCGGCGAGGAACAGTCGGAGCCCGAAGAACGGGTCTTTGAGGAGTTCGTCGTTCAGGGCACCGGGCATCATGTACGGAAAGTGTACAGTAGTGCGCTGCGGATGGCAACGCAGTGGGTTGGCCGCGAAGCGTCGGCGCGGGGCAGGTGGCGTGGTCGTCGAGATGTTGGCGGTTGTTTGACGACTCGGGCATCCGCGGCGTCCTGATGGTGGCGGCCGGCCGCGGGGGCGGAGGTGTGGCTTGGAGCGCGTCATGGGACCGATGGGCGTGAGCAGGGTGGCGGGCGGGGCGTCGGTAGCTTTCACGGTGGTTGCGGGCGCGTGCCTGGTGATGGCGGGGTGCTCGGTGCCGCTGGGGCGGACGTCGTACCCGGTGGCGTCCATGGCGGGGATTGAAGGGGTGTGGGTGCCGCGGCCGGGGACGGAGCCCGCGGGGCAGGCGGGCGCGAGCGACGACGCGGACCTGCGGTACACGGTGACGATCCGGCCGGTGGAGGCGACGTGGCCGCCGTCGGAGGCGGACGGGGGGGCGAAGGTGTGGGCTCCGCTGGCGATCGGGTCGGGGGAGCGGTATGTCGTGAGTGTGCGGATCGAGGGGACGGCGGTGCCGCCCGAAAGCGGGTTTGTCGGGGTTGTGTCGAGAGAAGGCGGCCCGAATTCGGAGACGGCGATGGTGGTCGACCTCGAAGGGCAGTTCGTGCGCACGCGCGAGCACGTGCTGTTCACGTTCCAACGGCGCATGATCGATGTCACCGGGCTGAGCGTGCCGCTGCAGCGCACGGCGCGGGTGACGTGGATCCGGGGCGGGGCGGCCGGGAACGAGGAACTGCGGGTGCAGTTTCCCGTGCATGAGATGGCGTTCGTGCCGGTGCCGATGGCGGGAGAGTTGCGGTTTGTGCCGCCGTCGGGGGGCGGGAAGTCGGTGTCGCTTGTTGCGGCGATGGATGACGCCTTCCGCACGCTCGACGGGCTGGGAGAGGATGGATGGCGACCGGCGTCGGTGCTGGTGCGGAAGCGCTGAACTGAGGAGTCGGGGGGTTGGTGACCCGCGGCACCACGCGCCGGATCGGCGCACCCGCCGGGTGGTGGCTCCCCTTTGGAAGACGTGCTGTCGCCGGGGCGCGGGCGATGGGGCACGAGCGTCTCCGGATCGCGGCCGGGGCGGGAGTTCCCGGAGGAACCGACGGCGCGATGGATGCAGCATCGCCGCGCACCGGGCGGGCGTCAAGGTCGGGGGCGTGGGTTCTACCGTTGGGGCATGGATTCGGCGATCGTGCACGGGGTCGACATCGTGGAGGTGGCGCGGGTGGCGCGGATGCTCTCGGATCATGCCGAGCGGTTCCGCGAGCGCTGCTTCACGCCGGGGGAGCGCCAGTACTGCGACGCGGGCGGGCGACGCACGCCGGAGCGGTACGCGGCGCGGTTCGCGGCCAAGGAGGCCGTGCTCAAGGCGCTGGGGCGCGGACTGGGCGACGGGCTGGCGATGATCGAGATCGAGGTGACGCGGGCGGCCAGCGGGGAGCCGCGGCTGGTCCTGCACGGCTCGGCCGCCGCGATCGCGCGCGAGCGCGGGGTGTCGGCGTGGGCCGTGTCGCTGTCGCACACCGAGACGATCGCGATGGCGTCGGTGGTGGGGACGCTGGACTATGGGCTGGGGACCGAGGCTTAGCGGCCCGGGGGCGGCGCGGCCTTGCGGGCCCGGCGCTCGGCGCGGCGCTCGACGATCGAAGCGGCGATGAGGCCGGCGGCCGCGGCGACGCCGAGCGTGCACAGCACCGCGCCGGTGGGGGAGCGGAACTCGTCGCCCAGGTCGAACGGGTCGAGCGCGTAGAGCATGAGGTAGATCGATGAGGTCACCAGCAGCATGCCGCCGGCGGTGCTGAGCAGGCGGCTGCGGCGAACGGTCATGCGCTGGGCTCCTGCGGGGTGGCGCTGGCGCTGGCGGTGGTGGTGGTGGTGTTAGTGGTGGTGGTGGTGGTGATCCAGCCGCCGCCCAGGACCACCTGCGGCTCGGCGCGGTCGTAGAGCACGACGGCCTGGCCCGGCGCGACGGCGAACTGCGGCGCGTCGAAAGTGACGTGGAACGTGCCGGTGCGGCCGCTGGGGGTCGGCGTCGAGGCGTCGGGTGTGACGCGAACGTGCGCGGGGACGGGGTCGCTGTTGGAGCGGTACTTGGCGAGGCAGGGGAGCGCGGCGCCGGGCCCGGGCGGGTCGACGAGCCAGTTGGCCTCGCCGGCAGCGCAGGCGGTGGCGGCGAGCCGCTCCCGCGGGCCGACGGTGACGGTGTTGCTGGCGGGGTCTTTGCCGACAACGAAGATGGGGTAGCCCAGGGCCACGCCGACGCCGCGGCGCTGGCCGATGGTGAAGCGGTGCTGGCCGGCGTGGGCGCCGACGACGTGGCCGGACTGGTCGAGGATGTCGCCGCGCCGGGCGAGATCGGGGCGGCGGCGCTCAACGAGGCCGGCGTAGTCGTTGTCGGGGACGAAGCAGATTTCCTGGGAATCGGGCTTGTCGAAGACGTTCAGGCCGAACTCGCGCGCGAGGTCGCGGACGCGGGACTTGGGGAGGTGGCCGATGGGGAACATCATGTCGGCGAGGCGGGCGCGCGGTGCGCCGAAGAGGACGTAGGACTGGTCCTTGTCGGGGTCGAGGCCGGTGAGCAGGCGCGGGCCGGCGGGGCCGGGTTCGATGCGGGCGTAGTGGCCGCTGGCGACGAACTGCGCGCCGAGCTGGCGGGCGTAGTCGTGGAGCTTGCCGAACTTGAGCCAGTCGTTGCAGCGGACGCAGGGGTTGGGGGTGCGGCCGGCGGCGTACTCGTCGACGAAGTAGTCGACGATGCGGCCGAAGTCCTTCTTGAAATTGCACACGTAGAGCGGAATGCCCAGGTGGGCGGCGACGAGGCGGGCGTCGGCGGCGTCGGTGATCGAGCAGCAGCCCTGGTGGCCGATCTTGACGGGTGGCAATGGGGATTGGGCAATGGGCAGTGGGACGGAGCCGCTGTGGGGCCGTCCCGACGGTTGCGTGCAACGGCTCGCGGCGTCATCCACCGGCTCAAGCTGGTCGAGGGATTCGCCGGGGGAGCCCAGGCGCATGAAGCAGCCGACGACGTCGTAGCCGCTGCGGACGAGCATGGCCGCGGCGACCGAGGAATCGACGCCGCCGGACATGGCGACGAGCACCTTGGGACGGCTGGATCCCATGAGGGATCATGGTATGGACGCGGGACGCTGGGCCTTGCGGAGCTCGAGTCCCAGGGCGTGCTCGCGGCGCAGGGCGTAGGCGAGCGAATAGGCGGTCATGACGACGCCCAGCAGGGCGACGAACCAGAGGGGGACGGACATGCAGCCGCAGGCGGTGGTGAGCAGGTCGACGGGGGAGGTCTGGCCGGCGAGGGTCATGACGCCGGCGAGGGCGGCGGAGAGGGCGACGAGGCCGCCGAGGGTGGCGATGAGCAGGAAGTTGAACTCGGCGCGGAGCTGCAGGCGCGAAGGCGGGAGGCGACGGGCCATCGACATGATGTGGCGCAGGCCGGTCAGCAGCAGGCCGATGGCGGCGACGGGGGTCGCGAGCGCGAGTGCGGCGGCGAGGTGGCGGCCGGGGACGACCGGCAGCAGCGGGCTCCACGCGCCGGCGCGCATGGCGTTCACGGCCAGGGCCGCGGTGGCGACGAGCACGAACACGCTCGCGGCCTCGCGGAGCCACGAGCGGGCCCGTTCGACGTTCTGGCGCGTCGAGGTGGAGAACGGGTCGCCCGGGCCGGCGCCGGGGTCGCGCTCGGCGAGCATCCACCAGCCGGCGGCGTGGACGATCACCCAGGCCGCCCACGCGATGAGCTCGAGGGTGTCGCGGGCGGCCGGGGCGCGAAGCACGCTGCCGATGAGGTGGGGTGCGATGAGCACGACGGGAAGGGCGACGAACGAGGACCAGATGACCGTCGACGCGAGGGCCAGGCGACGGACGCGGGCGGGGTCGGCGAAGCGGTAGAAGTCGCCCCGGATGGAGAAGAGGATGGGGGCGCCGCACTCGGGGCAGTGGGCGATGGGGTCGAGGCCGCGAAGGTCGTAGCCGCAGGCGCTGCAGGTCACGCCCGGGGCGACGGGCTGCTCGAGCACGTCGGGGCTCGGATGCGGCGGCGGGTCGGGGGGCAGCATGGTGGGCGGGGCAGGCTACCCGGCCGGGGACACGGGGGCGAGCGGGACGGGGAGCACGACGCGGTGGCGCTCGGCGCGGCCCGGGTGTCATCACCCCCGGGCGACCGAGCGGGCACGCGGCTGCATCAGGGCGCCTTTTTCAACCCCGCAGCCTCTTCCGCCCGGAATTCGAGGATGACCCTGTCCCCCGGCTTGGGCGGCGTCTGTCCGTCCACGGCCTTCATCGGGACCACCACGTGGGCCGCGGGCGCGTCGGCGTTGTCGGTCGCCCGGACGGTCAGTTCCAGGGCCTCGTCGCCCGGTTGGTAGTGGTCGACCGACACCACGGTCACCGCCGCGGTCGCGTGCACGGTCTTGTCAGCGGTCTTCTCCCGCAAGAGCGTGTTACTCAGGATGAGCAAGGCGCAGGAGAAGTAGATGCAGATGCCCGTGACGTCGACGAGCGTTGCGACAAACGGGGTGCTGGACGTCGCGGGGTCGAGCCCGCACTTCTTGAGGACAAACGGCAGCATGCTCCCCATCACGCTGCCCCACAGCACGATGCACAGCAGGGTCGAGGCGATCGTGATCGCGAGCATCACGAAGTGGTCCTGCACCTCGGCGTCGGACCACCAGCCCATGACGCCCCAGACCCCGATTCGAAGGAAGCCGATCACACCGATCATCGCGCCGAGCATCAGGCCGGTGCGGAGTTCACGGAACAGCACGCGGTACCAGTCGCGAAGCGTGATCTCGTTGAGAGCCAGCGCGCGGACAACGAGGGTGGAAGCCTGCGAGCCGGAGTTGCCGCCCGAAGAGATGATGCCGGGGATAAACGCGGCGAGGATCGCGGCCCGCTTGATTTCGTCCTCGAAGAACGTGATGGCGTTCGACGTCAGCAGTTCGCTCATGAACAGCAGCGCCAGCCAGGGGGCGCGCTTCTTGAACAGGCTCATGATCGGCGTGGAGAGGTAGGGCTGCTCCAGGGCCTGCATACCACCGATCTTCTGGATGTCCTCGGTGGCCTCGGCCTGGGCGACGTCCGCGACGTCGTCGTGCGTGACGATCCCGAGCAGCACGCCGCGGGAGTCGACCACCGGCAGCGCGATCCGGTCGTAGCGCTGCAGCAGCCGCACGGCCTCTTCCTGCGGCTGGTCGGCGGTGAGGGTCACGTAGTTGCGGTTCATCTGCGACTCGACGGCCGAGTCGGGGTCGGCGAACAGGAGCTGGCGCAGGCGGATGTCGTCGACGAGCTTGCCCGCACCGTCAACCACGTACACCACGTTGACCGTCTCGGCGTCGCGCCCGTGCCGCCGGATGTGGTCCAGCGCTTGCGCGATGGTCCACTCGGGCTTGATCCGCACGTAGTCGGGCGTCATCAGGCGCCCGACGCTCTTGGGCGGATACCCGAGAATCGCCTGCGTGCTCCTGCGGTCCTCGGGGTCCAGCGACGCGATGAGCCGCTGGGCCACCTCCGCCGGCAGTTCGTCGAGCAGCCGGGCACGGTCGTCGACGTCCATGCCCTCGACCACGCGCACCGCGCTCGCCCCGAGCTCCTTGATGAGCGTCGCCTGGTGGTCCGCGTCCAGGTAGCTGAACACTTCGCCCGCGTCGTCCCGCGGCAGGAAGCGGAACAGCACGGCTGCGTCCGCGGCGTCGAGGCCGCTCACCATCTCGGCGATGTCCGCGTACGGGATCCCCGACAGCGACTCGCGCAGCTCGGCGAACGCCCCGGCCCGGATGAGCTCTTGGACCTCCGGCAGGATGAGTTCGGCGGTGGGGGTCATGCGTCGGTGGCCGCGCCGGCGGGGCCGCGGGCGTCCCCAATTTAGCCAACCAATCCCGCCAGCGTCGACAGCCCGAGCGGTTCGGGCGTGAAGAACGGCTCGGCCGCCCTGGTTCCGATCAGCCCGCCCCAGTACTGCGCGATCGCCAGCAGCCGCTTCGGGAAGTCGGCGCTCACGAGTTTGCCGGGGTCCGACGCCGGCCCGGATCGACCCGCGCCCGCCTTCGGATCACCGGCCGCGAACGCGCCGGCCCCGGCCGTCTCCGCATCGTCCCACGGCCCGAACTGCGAGCGGTACGCGAGCACCGCGGCCTGCTTGCGCTGCTCGTAGCCCGTGATGTCGATCAGGAAGTCGGGCTTGGCCACCCGGCGCAGGTGGCTCACGTCGTAGTAGAAGAGCCACTTGGCGTAGATCGGCGGTCCGATGCTGTCAAAGCCCGGCGGTACCGGCATCGCCACCTTGGTCAGCTTGGCGTCGAACCGCGCATCCTCCACCGACCGCGTCACGGCCCGGTGGTCCGGGTGCGCGTCGTCCGGTTGCGGCGTGAAGATGACCTGCGCCTGCCAGGCCCGGATCACGCCCGCCAGCGCGTGCCGGGTTGCGATGGAGTGCTCCACGAGCCGGTTGGGCAGGTCGAGCAGCGACCGGCGCACCCGGGCGCCGGATCCGTGCGGCTGGAGATGCTCTAGCGCCGCCGCGGCCTCGACCAGGCGCGACGCCCGCTCGCCCCGCGGCGTCGGGCTGCCGTCGGTGACGTCGAGGACCAGGATCTCGTGGCCCTGCTCGGCGAGCCGGGCGATGGCGCCGCCCATGCCGATCTCCTGGTCGTCGGGGTGCGGCCCCACGACCAGGATCCGCGCCGGCCGGCCCGCGGCGTCGGCGAGCGTCACAGGCCACCCGGTGTCACGACGATCAACCCGAGCAACTCGCCGCCGGATTCGAGCTGGGCGAGCGCGAGGCGGTCAGGCCGATCGGTCGCCCAGAAGCCGCCGGCCCGGAACTGGTCACCGAAGCGGTCCTTGAAGTCGCGCAGGTTGAGCGTGAGCGACTCTCCGACTGCCAGCCCGGGGAACTCGCGGGCGTACCAGGCGTTGATCCACATGGTGCCGGGCGGCAGCGGGGCCGCTGTCGTGTTTGTGAGCGAGATCTCGGTCTCGTTCCGCGTCACCTGCACGTCCAGGGTCCGGCTCTGCTTGAGGGCAGAGGGATAGTCAGCGCCTTCCACGAGCTCGCCTGTGCCCGCACACCCGTCGGCACACAGCACGACGGCGACAGGAACCAGCGCGAGCGCGACAACGCGAAGGGGGAGTGGATGCATACGCCACCATGGTAACTGCACGGGCCCCGTGCGTCAGGGGAGGGGGCTTTGCGGGGCGCCAGCACCCGCCACGGCGCTTCGGCGCGGCGCGTGGTGCGTGGGGATCCCAAGCGTGGGGATGAACCCTGTGTCGTACGGTCGGGGCTCGCTGAAGTGCGATCGAAGGTCCGTGGACCCTTGGCACGACCGTCCGCGCCGAAGCGGCGGGGACGGTCGTGGCACCTCTATGAAGACCTGCCGTTTGTCAAGCGGGTCGGGGTGTTGAGCTCTCGCGGGGCGGCCCATTCGTCTATCCGAGCGTGGGACGCGGCCGTGAGGCCGCGTCCCTGCCCATGTGGGAT
>JAESFG010000292.1_pt1 | contig 98324 bp, 83 predicted proteins | sample 9269371 | NCBI WGS metagenome assembly JAESFG01 (sample SAMN14506227, study PRJNA617093) | algae metagenome | isolation source: Aetokthonos hydrillicola CCALA 1050 (B3-Florida) and co-occurring... | place: USA: South Carolina | collected 2013-01-01
TTACTACTTCTGATGATGGTGTCAGACTTTGGGTTAACAATACTTTACTCATTGATAAATGGGTACATCAGGGAGGTGTTGAATGGAATGGTACTATTGCTTTGACTGCTGGTCAGAAATATGATATTAAACTTGAATATTTTGAAGGAGGAGGAAATGCCAACTGTAAACTATTCTGGAGTAGTAACAATACCCCTAAACAGATTATCCCTACAGCGAGATTGTATCCATTACTTGCAAACGGAACCAGACAAGCAGAACATACTTCTGCCAAGACGGGAATTAGTAAAACTGAAAACAATGAAATTTTGCTCTATCCCAATCCGGCTACTGAGCTACTCAATCTGATATTACCTGCTGAAGATTCAGGAAAATATTTATTAAAGATTACCAATGTATTAGGTCAGCTCGTTTATCAAAGCAGTATAAGTTCAAGTGAAAACCGGGTAGATATCCGACATCTTTCGCCAGGTAGCTATTTCCTGCAAATTGAATCAGGACAAAAAATAGTCAGAAAACGTTTTATAAAACAATAAACATCATAAAAAAAGCTCTGGTTGTCCAGAGCTTTTTTTATGAGTTAACGTGAATTCGGGATTAAAAACAAAAATTTTAAATACGTGACAAACAGCAATTTGCTAATAAGTCTAATCCAGACCTCACGTTAAGTATTAAATATCACCCATCTGAGGTCTGAGCAATATTTCCTCAATTACAGTATTTTTCGATAGTTTGTATGCAGCAACCATACTTTCTGCCACATCTTCAGCCTTCATAAAACGTTCAGAAGGCAGTTCTGTACCATCCCAGCTTCCAGTAAGCGTAGCACCCGGCAAAATGGCAGTAACTCTGATTCCAAATGGCTTTAATTCTTCACGTAATACTTTAGTCATGCCATAAAGAGCAAATTTAGAAATACAGTAAGACCCTCCGTTGGTATAAGCCGTTATACTTGCAGTAGAGCAAATCGTAAAAATATAACCATTTTTTTCCTGTATCATGCCTTTCAGCAATAATCGTGTAAGATGATATGCCGAATAAACATTGGTTTCTATCATACTTTCGAGAGTTCCCTCTGGTTCATTATGAATTTGACCCGGCAAAAAATAGCCGGTATTATTAATTAAAACTTCAGTTTTAGGGGTTATTGTTTGGACAAATTCCCCGAATGCCTTTATTTCGTTTTTCTTTGACAAATCTGCTGCCATAACATGAACTTTTATATCAGGAAAAAGGGTTTCCGTTTCGGACTGGAGTAATTGCAAATCCTGGATATTCCGGCTACAGGTAATAATATCAAAACCGGTTTTTGCAAAAGCCATCACAGCAGCTTTGCCAATTCCTTTTGAACCACCGGTAATAACAGCATATTTAGTCATATAGATGTTTTAAGTGAAGTTTATTTTGTACTCAAAGTTTCAAAAATAATATTAAACTGCAAACGATTACACAGGCAACTGCCTTTTGAAATATTGAAACTATGAAAAACCTGGGACGATTTTTTATTTTTATCGGACAAATATTTACCAATCGTGAAAAATTGAGTGTATATATACAACGTACTATTGATGAGTGCATTTTGATAGGTATAGACTCTGTCTTTATTGTAACTATTGTTTCTTCTTTTATTGGTGCAGTAACCTGTATTCAAACAGCCTACAATCTACTCAGCCCTCTTATTCCCAAAACTGTTATCGGGCTACTGGTACGTGATATGACCATTCTGGAACTGGCTCCTACTATTACTTGTGTGGTATTATCCGGGAAAGTTGGTTCTAATATTGCAGGTGGGCTTGGAACCATGCGTATCACTGAGCAAATTGATGCTTTGGAAGTAATGGGTATCAATTCAGCATCTTATCTGGTATTACCCAAAATTCTGGCATCTCTGATTGTATTTCCTATGTTGGTAGTGCTTGCCGGATTTCTATCGATGACTGGAGGCTATATAGCCGGCACACTTACTCAGGTGGTTACTCCGGAAGAATATATAACAGGACTTCGTCAGGATTTTATACCTTATAATGTTACTTTTGGTATGATAAAAAGTATTGCATTTGCTTTGCTTATCTCTTCTATTTCAGCATTTGAGGGATATTATACAAGAGGAGGGGCTCTGGAAGTAGGACAATCAAGTACCAAGGCTGTTACAAATAGTTGTATTGCTGTTTTGTTGGCAGATTACCTGCTGGCACAACTGCTACTCTGATTTGTCTTTAAAACAATTGAAACCAGATTTTAGTAAATTTCAGTATGATAGAAATTAAAAACATAAGTAAGTCTTTTGGGGAAAAACAGGTACTGACAGATATAAACGGGGTTTTTAAACCCAGTGACAATAGCCTGATTATCGGAGGGAGTGGTACAGGCAAAAGTGTACTGCTCAAGTGTATGATTGGTCTGCAAAAACCTGATTCAGGGCAAGTATTGTATGATGGACGTGATTTTTATAACTCTGATAAAGAAACCCAGAAAACAATACGCCGAGAAATGGGGGTTTTGTTTCAAAGCAGTGCTTTATTTGATTCAAAAAACGTAGAAGAGAATGTAATGTTTCCTCTGGACATGCTCAGTGAAATGCCTGCCGATGAAAAAATTGACAGGGTAAATTTTTGTCTGAAACGGGTAGGTCTTGAAAATGTAAACAAACGCATGCCTTCTGAAATAAGTGGCGGGATGCAAAAACGGGTAGGTATTGCCCGGGCTATTGTAATGAATCCAAGATATTTGTTTTGTGATGAACCAAACTCCGGCTTAGACCCACTCACTGCTATCAAAATCGACGAGTTGATTCAAAATATCACAGATGAGTATAAAATTACTACGGTCGTGATTACCCACGACATGAATTCAGTGGTAAGCATCGGCGAACACATTATTTTCATGTACAAAGGCAAAAAACTCTGGCAAGGGGACAGCTCCACAATTATGGATAACGATGTACCTGAATTACAAGAGTTTATGTTTGCTAACAAACTACTCAGAGATGCCAAGCAAAAAAACAATGGACATTAAGAAAGCTCTGGTTTCGATTTTCAAGAAAGCTTTAAAACTCAGTAATATTGCTCTGTTTTTAGGAGGGGCTCTGCTTTAGCTGTTATCATTCTGATATATCGTAACACTCATATAAGTATATGAAATTAAAACACATCCGGGTTTGACAATTGAAAAGTAACTAATTTAGAAAGAATGGGTAAGCCAGCTGGCGATATTTTTACTTACCAATTCAGGGTAAATAAAAAATTACACAACGCCATACAGCGTTTCGTTTTGTTACAGAATGCAGGGAAGCTATTTTTCTATTATTCCATAAAAAATATTATGCACAGTCATTTACTGATTAATAAAAATTCCTTTAAAAACTATAACCTTTCATTTCCTGACACTTTACAATGGATATATCACTGTGAATATCCAGGACTATTCCAATGAGCAATTTCACCTCTAAATAATTAAGTTTTCTTAAACAATTATCTAATCAAACAAAATCCCCTATCATTGCAATATTTTCTTTAAAAAACCTCATTAGATTAAGTAAATTATATTCAGAATTTTCAATGTATAACCAACTAAAACACTTAAAACTTTGAGAAACAGCTTAAAAGAAAATATTTTTTATAATCAGGTAAAAAAACAGTGGGGCTGGCAATTTATTCTTTCAGCTTCCCTACTTTTAAAAATCTTTTATTTTATTTACAATTCCGGTATTGTCGGTCCTGATGCTTCAGAGTATATTGCCTGTGCTGAGATTTTTAAAAGTGATGGTCTGCAATACATATCAAGTACTTCTCCTTATACACTCTGGAGATTGCCTGTTTTACCACTTTTACTTGCTATTTGCCAGACACTTCCCGTATTTTATGTCGTTCAGTTGCTCACTTCATACGGGTTGGCTTATTATCTCTTTCTCATTTTCAGAAAACTCAATTTTACAGACAGACTGAGTTTACAAATAGCATTATTTTCTCTCTTTGTACCTTATCTTAATATTGCTGCTTGTTCTTCTGGTGTTGAGTTTTTACATGTAACTTTTTTAGTATATCTGACAAAAAAAATAGTTTATAACGAAACAGATTACCGGATGGCTATTGCTCTTGTTGCCCTGTGCTTGCTCAGACCAGAGGGTTTTATAGTTGTCTTTTTTATTCTTGGCAGAAATATCTTTTTAAAAAAATACAAGCCTTCTTTATGGTTACTTTTGCCTTTGGTGAGTTTGTTTTTGTGGCAAGTTAGAAATGAAAAAGTATTTGGAAGTTTTTCTTTGGTTAATCCCATCATGTCAAGTCGTGCTATGATTGGCTCTGTGTACGGGTATATTTATGTAGTACCCCCACATCCTTTCCATGAAAAATACAATTATTATAAAGGATTTGACTATGTAAATAATAAACCATTTGTGGCAGAATATAAGCAAGTAGTAGCAGAATCGATGAAAAAAGAAATTTTGGGAAATCCTATAGGGTATCTTTTACACCGCATCCGTTGGGTAAGTCAGTGTTTCTTTTATACTTCTTTTAACAATGAGCATCTTCCTGACAAAAACTGGCATTTTCTGACAACAACCGACCGAAAAGTCATTGAAGATGCCAATGCAACCTGGGCATATGGACGCATGTGGCATGACAGGGATTTTATACGTTTGTTATTGCGTTTGCTTTATAACGGCAGTTTATTGCTAGGTCATTTAGCGGGACTCATTTTCATGCTTTTTAATTTTCGCAGGTTTGGGGCAGTATTGTTTGTATTTCTTAGTTTTGGCTATCTGGGTATTGTAGAAGCTGATATGCGTTACTTTATTTTTCCACAGTTAATATGCCTTTGTATAGCCTTTAGTATGTTACTTCAGGTAAAAGAAAAGTTTTTTCCGGCAAAATCAGAGTCCGGTATTTAACCTCTATATATGAATCAAGTTTTTTTTAGCATAATTGTCCCAACTTATAACCGGGCAAACTTATTACCCAAGACCCTTCAAACTCTTTTGAGTCAAACCTTTCAGGATTTTGAAATCTATATAATAGACGATGGTAGTACTGATAACACGGCTGAAGTAGTTCAGCCATTTTTAAGTGATAAAGTAAAATACTTCCCTAAAAAAAATGAGGAACGAGCAGTAGCACGTAATACAGGCAGCAGGGTGGCATCCGGACAATATGTTAATTTTTTTGACTCAGATGATTGGGCATACCCTAATCACTTGCAAACTGCCTATGATTTTATCAAAAAAAACAATTCCCCTGAGATTTTTCACCTTGGGTATGATTTCCGGACACCAGAAGAAGAGCTAATCCGTCAGGTAAACGTATTTGAGGGTAAAAATCTGAATGAAAAGCTAATAAGAGGTAATATTTTGAGCTGTAATGGTGTTTTTCTGCGGAAAGATATAGCACTGTCTCATCCTTTCAGAGAAGAAAGGGCTTTGTCTGCCTCCGAGGATTGGGAATTATGGATAAGGCTTGCTGCTCGTTTCGAGATTTTGTATGACAATACCATCACAAGTTCAGTAGTATCGCATGAAAATCGCAGCGTTTTACAAATAAATAAAGAGAAACTCATCAAACGTATCCATATTTTGCAGGATTTACTCTTTTCTGATGAAAAAGTAAAGGAAAAATTCGGCAATTGGCAAAAAATCATTTCTTCCGATTTAGATTTGTATCTTGCTTTGCACCTGGCAATGGCATCTGAACGCAAAGAAGCAATGGGTTATGCCTTTAAAGCATTTCTAAAAAATCCGGGAATTGTGGCAGACCGGAGGTTGTATGGTATTATTAAAAATCTGATTTGACTTTTTTATATGAGAAAGATTCTGGTTACTGGCGGGGCTGGCAACATTGGTGGGGCATTGGCAAAAGAATTGGTAAAAAATCCTGACAATTATGTAGTGATTGCAGATTCACTGATAACTGGTAACATTAAAAAACTACCACCCGCTACATCATCCAACTGGAAGTTTATCAAATGCAATACTAATCACTATGCTGATATTTCAGCCGTTATATTGGCTCACCAGTTTGATTATATTTTTCATTATGCTGCCCTTGTAGGAGTACAACGTACACTTGACAACCCGGTGATGGTGCTTGATGACATTCAGGGTATAAAAAACATACTTGATTTGGCTAAGAATACCGGTGTAAAAAGAGTTTTTTATTCTTCTTCATCTGAGGTTTATGGCGAACCGGTAGAGTTTCCTCAAAATGAACATACTACACCCCTTAATTCACGTCTGCCTTATGCCATTGTAAAAAATGTTGGCGAAGCCTTCCTAAAATCTTATCAAAAAGAATATGGACTGGACTATACAATATTTCGTTTTTTTAATACTTACGGACCAGACCAGAGCACTGATTTTGTGATGGCAAAATTTATCAAAGCTGCTCTCCGACAGGAAAACATCACGATTTATGGCGAAGGCAAACAAAGCCGGACTTTTTGTTATGTTACAGACAACATTGAAGCCACTACCCGTATTTTTTACGAAAATCTGCATCTTAACGACACAATAAATATCGGAAATGATGAAGAAATGACGATTCTGTCTCTGGCTGAAAAAATTATTGAGATGACTGGCTCAAACTCAAAAATTATTCACTTGCCTGCATTAAAGGAAGGTGATATGACTCGCCGGAAACCTGATAATACAAAGATGAGAGCTATTTTGGGAAGACCCTTAATTTCAGCAGAAGAAGGAATACAGAAAATGATTGACTCCCTGAAATAGTTTTAAAGACTTTTTTTGCTTCTATCTGCTTTACACTACAACATCAAAACCTTCTATTCACCTTTATATCAAGTCGAAAGAAAATACTTTTGCCAATAGTGATATATTTCATGAACAAGCCATTAAACTTTTTTAGCTAAAATTATCTAACAGGGAAACCTAAATAGAAATATCATGAAGTATCTTCCAATTTTGACATTAGTCATTGTTTTATTAAGTGCCTGTAATAAAAGTAAAAACACAGACCCTACCCCTCCGACAGATGATGATTTAGCTGGTCCTATTTCCAGACCAACCAGCGGGTATGGAGCTGACGGGACATTTACAGTAGCCAAAATAACTTTTCCAAGTCCCCTTTATACAGGTAAAAATGTCGAAATTTTTTATCCACAGGGTATTACTTCTCCCAAACCTGTAATTTTTTATTCTCACCCCTATGGAGGCGAAGAAAGTGCTTACAACATCGGCTTATATGAATTTGTAGCAAAAAAAGGTTACGTAATAGTCTTTGCCCCCTATCCTACTACTGGTGTATCGATAGATGACCGCTATGCTACTTTGTGGCAGAGTTTTAAGAAAGCAGCTACTGATTATCCTACTATCATAGACCTGGCCAAAGTAGGTTTTATGGGTCATTCTTTTGGCGGAGGAGCATCGTTTGGTCTGGCATATAAAGGATTTGTAGAGGAGGGCTGGGGCAAAAATGGCAGATTTATCTTTGCTATGGCTCAGTGGTACTCTTACCAGATTACAGATGCACAATTACAAAACTTTCCTTCAAATACCAAACTGATCACACAGGTCTATGACGATGATGTTACCAATGACCACAGAATGGCAATGGATATGTTTAAACATATTAATATCTCTGATGAGGAAAAAGACTATATTCTGATAAAGAAAAGTGTATTACCTAACTATACCTATACTGCCGAACATACTTTGCCTAATACTCAAACTGCCTATGATGCTTATGATTATTATGGAGTTTACCGATTGCTGGATGCTATGATAGACTATAGTTTTAATGGAAATGTTGCAGGAAAGAAAGTGGCTTTGGGAAATGGTTCTACAGAACAAATAACAATGCCAAGCTATAACGGACAAGCTCTTACACCTCTGGTTGTTACAGACAATCCGTCCCCGATTTATCCTCAAAACAAATATACTTTTCCATGTAATGCTGCCAATAATCCAAGAATTGGAAACTGTAATTAAAAGTAGCTCACTTATATACTGAATGTGTAATATCTGAAATAAAAAGCCTTTAAGTTTTCTGTTATGCCTTATATTTGAAGAATAGAAAATCTAATAACTTTTAAAGTATGTGTGGTATTGCCGGATTTATTTCTTTTAATCAATCATTTTCAGAAAACCATCTGCATCAAATGACAGATTCTCTCCAACACAGAGGTCCGGATGCAGATGGTTTTTTTTATGACGGCATTTGTGGATTGGGGCATCGGCGTTTAAGCATATTAGACCTTTCTGAAGCAGCAAATCAACCCATGTATTCCCAAAACAGTCGATTTGTTTGTGTCTATAATGGTGAGATTTATAATTTTAAGGAAATAAAAAATTGGCTGGCAAATCAGGGCATCAACTGTAAAACTACCTCCGATACAGAAGTTTTATTAGAATGGTTTGTACTGAAAGGTACTGATTTTGTCAAAGACCTGAACGGGATTTTTTCAATTGCCATTTATGATACACAAACAAGAACGACATTTCTTTTTAGAGACAGAATTGGTATCAAACCTTTATACTTTTATCGAAAAGAAGAAGATTTTGCATTTGCCTCAGAACTCAAAGCTCTTGCTCTGTTAAATAATCTCCCATTTACATTAAATTATCAGGCAATAGCTCAATTTTTACATTTAGGGTATATTCCGGCTCCCAATACCATTTATCAGTCTGTTGAAAAACTCCCGGCAGGTTGCTGGGCTTTATTTACAGAAAAGAAATTTGAAATTCATACTTACTGGTCGCCTGAATCTAACATAGGTGCAGACAGCCTGAAAAATGAAACCGAAGCCATTAAAGAACTGGATAATCTTCTGAGAAGTGCCGTAGAAATGCAGATGATTGCTGACGTGCCACTGGGAGTATTCTTGAGTGGAGGAATTGACTCCAGTACGGTAGCAGCTTTTGCGTCTCAGTTTACTTCCGGTCAAAAACTCAAGACATTTTCTATTGGCTTTGAAGAGGAAAAATTCAATGAAGCTCCTTTTGCCAGAAGTGTAGCTGATTATCTGCAAACTGACCACCACGAACTGACTGTTTCTACCAGACAAGCACAGGAGCTTGTAACAAAACTACCAGGCATATTTGATGAACCGTTTGCCGATTCTTCTGCAATTCCCACCTTGCTGGTTTCCCAATTAGCCCGAAAAAGTGTAACCGTAACGTTAAGTGGTGACGGTGGGGATGAATTATTTTTTGGATACGGGACGTATGACTGGGCAAAAAGATTGAAAAATCCATTTTTGAGCTTCTTTGATAAAGAAATTGCCGGATTATTGGGGTTAAGTAAAAAAGACAGTTTCCGAAAAGGGAAAAATATGTTTACTCCTACTGAAACCCATCTGGAAAGTCATGTTTTTTCACAGGAACAAGGCTTCTTTTCGTGGGAAGAGGTGGAAGCTATAGTCATACCTGTTGAAAACAGCAAAAAACAGCAAAATTATCACATCAATGATATAATTGGTAAAACAGAACGTAATCTGACGGCTGCCGAAAATCAGGCTCTTTTTGACTTACATTATTATTTGCCTGACGACTTACTGGTAAAAGTTGACAGAGCCAGTATGTTTCATGGCTTAGAGACCAGGGTTCCTTTGCTTGACCATCGTATTATTGAATGGGCATTAAATCTTTCTCCTGAACTCAAAAGTCAACGTGGCATTCGTAAATACTTGCTCAAAAAGGTTTTATACCAATACATACCCGAAAAGCTCTTTGACAGACCTAAAAGAGGCTTTGCTGTTCCACTTGCCAAATGGCTTCAAACAGATTTGAAGTTTCTGACAGAAGAATATCTGAATGAAAAAGTTGTGAAAGAATCTGGTATAGTAAAGTGGGAAAAAGTAAAAATGCTTAAAGAACAATTTCTCAAAGGTGATATGTTTATTTACAATAAAATCTGGCTTCTGATTGTGTTACATCAATTTTTGGCAAACTATAAGACAAAAAATACGCTGCATGCCGAAACAAGTCATCTATAAATAATGAATCGTTGCTGTTATTTAACGCTTTCAAAAATAGCTTCTTTAATCACCTGAGGGTGTGTCCAGGGGATAAAATGATTGACCTTAGGCAACATTATTATTTTAACCGAAGGATTATGAGTGAGCATTTTTTTTGTAAAGTCAGCATTTCCGGCGGGAACCAGCATATCTGCATCTCCCTGTATAAATGTCACCGGACAAGTGATATTTTTCCATAAAGGCATCATTTTTTGTAATTCACCTTTCAAGGGCATTATTTCCCGGTTGCTCACATCAATTTCATCTGAAAGTAAGCCAATTTTACCCAAAAACTTCATAGGAGGTCTGTACCATTCTTTTGGTTCTAAATCAGGAGAAACGGAACCCGCAACAAAAATAAGACTGCCTATTTGTGACTGATAATCCATTGCCAGTCTTGCTATGACCGGACCACCCAGCGAATGCCCTATCAAAACAGGCAATTTTTTATTCCTATTCAATTTAAGAACCGGGGAAAGCAAATAAGCCTGTCTTTGCAGAGAAGGTTCAGCATTACCAAGGTCAGATTTTCCAAAACCAGGTCTGTCAACAGATATAAGATGAACTTTATTGAGAAGTGTAGTATCAGAAAAAAAATCAATGAATGCATCCCAGGAACCTGGTGAACCATGAAAAAATATGACTGTCGGCAAGGTATCGTTTCCAATTTCTGCCAGATGAATTTCTGTATTATCAATCAGGTAGGTTTTAAAAACAGGTTTAATCGCCTTTTTCGCAAAATGCTGTATCACTTTTCGGTCAGACATACTAAAACTGATACATCGTGTCAATAAGGGCAGACAAAATAACAAAATAACAAACACAACAATACTCCTGACAAGAATTTTGCGACGGTTTCTCATTTTTATAATTCAAAGTTAAATCCTTTTGCTTTTAGTTCTTCGTATTGCTTCTTATCAAAACGATATAATTGTGCTGCCCGGTGTGCTACTCCCTTTTGCTTCTCCTCTAACTTAACGAGTAAATCCATTTTCAGGATTTTTTTTCTAAAATTTCTTTTATCCAGTTCCATGCCCAGTACTACTTCATACAAATGCTGTAAATCAGAAAGTGTAAACTTTTCGGGCAACAATTCAAAACCAATAGGTTGGTAACGAACTTTGCCTTTTAGTCTTTCGATAGCCATTTTCAGAATTTTTTCGTGGTCAAAAGCCAAATCAGCAGGTACTTCAGATAAAGCAAACCATTTCACATTATCTGCATCAGTTCCGGCATGAATCTTCTGATAATCAGCTAATTTAAGCAAAGCATAATACGCTACCGAAACCGTCCTGCCACGGGGATCTCTTCCCATATCACCAAACGTATAAAGTTGTTCCATAAATACATCGGTCAGCCCCGTTTCTTCTTCCAGTTCCCGCAAGGCAGCAAATTCAAGACTGGGGTCAGTGTCTATATCCAGAAAACCTCCCGGCAAAGCCCAAAGTCCTTTAAAAGGGTCATTTCCTCGCTGAATTAATAACACTTTGAGTTCACCATCGTCAAAACCAAATAAAATACAATCAACGGTTACAGAAGGGCGGGGATATTCGTAGGTGAATGACATTGTTTAAATTATGTTGATGAAAAAATTTCAATAAGTTGCTACTATACGGATTCTCTCGGATAGTTTATTATTGGAAAGTTGGTAAATTTCTTCTTTAGGAACAAGAATTTCTGAAACTCCCTGATGAATTAATACCTGATGCTGAGATTTTACAAAATCTGTAATATCTTCTATGGCTGTAATGTACTCTCTGGCATATCTTTTTGAAGCATTGCCTGACAAACCCAATTGAATAGCTCTGCGTTCGAGTTTGTCTCCGTGTGGTGTATGATCCGGGTCCCATTGTATGCGATATTCAGAATTCTGCAAATCTTTTTGCCAGTCTTCTCTGCTTTGATACAAATGTTGTTGAAAAGAAGTAAAAACAGCATTTTGAACGATATCTTCAAAATCACTTCTTTTCAGGGAAATTGCCAGAATTCTTTCCTGATTTTCTTTGGTTGCCCAGCCAGACCGAAACATCATCCACAAAAAACCAGGTTTAATCCAGGTCATGCGTTCTTCTTTAAAATGATTTCCACCCAAATACTGGTTTTTCACTGCAAAATCAGCAATTCTGTCATTATAAGCCTGATAAACAAGTATATGTTCATCGTCAAAAGAACCAATAATATGTTTTCCTGTTTCCGGAAAAGTATTTTTATATAGGTCGTATTTTACAAAATCAAGTTTCATAGCATATTTTCTTACAAAGCTACCTTTCTGTTCTCTAATAATTCAATACCAAAATAAAAAACACGAAAGCATGATATTTTTTATCATGCTTTCGTGTTTAAAAAAATATTTTACAAAAATTATTCTTTTACGAATTCGATATTAGAATTCAAATTTACTTCATCACTTAATACAGCAGAAGGTGTACCAGCACCAATACCAAAATCAGAACGTTTGATCTGACCAGTTACTTTGAAACCGGCAATAGTTTTCTTGTTATATGGATGAACAGCAGTTCCATTAAATTTAGCATCCAAAGTTACTGTTTTAGTTACACCATGTATAGTAAGGTCACCAGTCACTTTGTAGTTTTTATCCTGAACTTTTTTGAAAGTTTTACTTTTGAAAGTCAAAGTAGGATATTTGGCTACATCAAAAAAGTCAGCTCCTTTGATATGAGCATCACGTTGGTCATTATCAGTATTGATGGTGTTTACATCAGCAGTTAATTCAATAACAGCATCTGAGAAATCATCTTTGGCAGAAGTGATTTTTGCATCAAAACTTTTGAAGCTTCCTTCTACTTCAGAAACCATCAAGTGTGTGATTGAAAATGCAAGCTTGGCGTGTGTTTTATCTACTGTCCAGGTAGCGAAAAAATAAGTGAACGATGACATTAATACAACTGCACTTACTAAAATAAGGGATTTTTTCATTGTTTTAAGTTTAAAATGATAGAATTGATTGAATGAAATGAGCATTAATTAAAGTATATTTCTTTTAAAAAGGTTTTTATATTAACAGGTTTTCTTCCCAAATAATTCTCAAGAGCAGAATCTGGTTTATCAAATTCACCATTTCCTATAGCCCCGGCAAAACCTGCTGCAAAACCCGCATAGTGTTCAAGTACACCAGCTGCTACCTGTATCTTGATAAATTCATCGGCTGATATGTCTGTATAAGTTATTTTTCTGCCTGCTATCTCAGCAAGATTATCTGCAATTTGGTCAAATGAGTAAGAAACACTATCACACAATGCTATTTCTCTGTTTTGATATTGGTTTTCCAATATAATACCGGCAATAGCCTCTGCCATATCAAGGCGGGTTGCAAATGGCACTTTTCCTTTACCTGCCGGTATTTTAATCTCATTTTCAGGCAATTGCTGTCCTAAAAACATAGGTAAAATATCCATATACAAGGTATTTCTGAGAATAGTATAATCTAATCCTGAAGATTTAAGGTAAGCCTCTGTATTTGTGTGGCTTTGTGTTATCCAAGGAATAGTAGATGTTATGTTTGTATTATGTTGTACGCTTGTGTACAACACTTCTTTTACACCAGCCTCTACAGCTGCTTTTACCGCATTGATTTGCTGAGTACTGCGGTCATTGACATCGCTTGAAGAAATTAGTAAAACAGTCTTCACTCCTTCAAAAGCTTTTACCAGTGAATGATAATCATGATAATCACCTTTTTTAATTATCACTCCTTTCTCTTTCAGTGGAGTTGCTTTACTTTCATCCCGCACAAGAGCACTCAATGATAGAGACGGATTTTTCTCCTTTAAAAAATTAATAATATCACCCCCCAAATGTCCGGTAGCCCCTGTTATTAAAATCATGTTACAACATATATTTTTTGTGCCGGCAAATGTAGTTACATTTGCTATACAATTGTAACCACTATACTTTTGTATAGCACTATACAAAAGTATAGCAATCTAACAGATAACTCATTACAAAAAGTATGGAAGAATTACTTACCGTCGAATATCCTACGAAAACATTTTCCGAGTGTCCAAAATATGTAATTCCCATCAGAGACACCCTTAATGTATTAAGTGGAAAATGGAAATTACCTATCATTGCAGCCTTACTTTTTGGCAAAAAAAGGTTTAAAGAGTTAGAGAAAGAGATACCTCAGATAACTCCTCGGATGCTTTCAAAAGAATTGAAAGAACTGGAATTGAATGAACTTATCAAAAGAACCGTAGTAGATACCATACCCATAAAAGTAGAGTATGAACTTACTCCTTCAGGCAAAACCCTGCAAAATGTACTCGATGCCATGCGTGAATGGGGTAATAGCCATCGGGAAGCTACTATGAAGAAAAATACCGATAGCTAACCATAGTTTATTCTTATTTAGTTTTGATTTTCATTAAAACCATTTTCATATTGGTAGTTACGAGGTCACCCATGCTTTTGCATTTCATAAACATGTTATTCTGGTGATAGTCAGCAAGTTCCTGTTTGAGCTGTTCAGTTTTGTCTGGGGTTGAAATTTCATCTTGTCTCATGCAATCCATCAACTCTTTGATGCGATAACGTTCTACTCTTAGGCGTAATGCCAACATGGTACGTTCTTCCTGCTGGTACTGCACAGCCGTTTCCATATTGATATAATCGCTGCACAACTTTACAACTTCATAATTTTCCTTAAAAAACTGGGGTAAATACATTTTCCGTTTGCCTTCGTAAGCCGACTGGTCAAAATCTATCGGTCTGATGCGGTACTGTTCGTTATCAAAATCCGGCGTAACATCCATTACATAATTGTAGGAACGCATATCACCAAGCAACAAAACCGAACACCTTTCATTAAACTTGATAAACTCTTTGGCAATCCGGGATTTATAAGAATCCGGGCGGTTCATGTAGTTGCTGATAAAAATATCACCGGGAATGCCCGCAATGTGGTCTTCTATGAGTGTACTCTGGTAAACCAGAAAATTAATCCGATTAGGGGAAAGAAGGTGTTCGAGTTCCAATCCATAAATACGCGAAGCATCCGCCTTTTTAATATAAAAATAATCATAGCAATCGTTATACTGGTTTACAATACGAACCCTGAAAGGATTGGAATTACCGAAAGTGCAATAATCTATCTGACTGATATACAAGTGATTAAGAAAAGACATGTCTCCATCAGTCTTGAGCAGAGCATATACCAGCTTCAGATTCTGGTACAACTCGTCCATCTGATACTGCGGATATACAACCGTAATCCAGAGTGTATCTTTTCCGTGTTTGTCCATCAGCGGAAAAGCCTCCGAAAATCGCAGTAAATCACTGTAAGCCAATGGCAAAAGCGTTTCCCTCCGGTATTTTCGTAGGTATTGCCGGAGTCTTGGATTGATACTATAAGCAGGCTTTTTCTTTGAAATAACTACCATATAGTCTTATTTTTACTTTCTAAACCAAGCCATTGGTATATCGGCTTCGAGTTCACCGTTTATGCCATGAATTCGTCTTTCCATACGTCCTTCCTGTACAAATCCAATTTTTTCATAAAAGGCAATTGCTCGTTTGTTAGATTCTCTTACAATTAATTCAACTCTCAAGACTTCCGGATGATTGAGTGTAACTTCTTCGAGCAGTTTTACAAAAATCATTCTTCCAACACCCGTTCCCTGAAAAGCAGGGTTTACTACAATCGTTAAATCACCAAATACATGATTAAACACCTTTAAACCTGAACCGTAGGTATGAATTTCAGCAATCAGTTCATCTTTTTCAGGATGTGGCACAACCAGCATCACCCCATTTTCCAGACTTTTGAGCATACAGTTCATTAGCCAGTCTTCTGTAATTTCATTCTGAATACGGGCAATACCTCCCTCCTGCTGCGATACAATCTGATACAAGTTAAAAAGTTTGGATTTGTCAAGCAAAGTAGCTTTTCTGACAGTTACCGATTTTTCAGCAATCATAATGAGTATGAGTTAAAATAAAAGGGACTTTACAATAAAAACTGTAAAGTCCTTCAAATTTATATAGGTGGCAATATATAAAAAATCAATCAATTTTTCGCTTCTGAAACCATCTGTCGTTGATAGTAATACCCAGATTACCCCGAATGTATGTTTCTTTCAGCAGACTGTTATCCAAAGTTCCCCGCTGACCGGCAGCAAAGGCAACATTTAGCAAAGAAAAACCTCTGCCCACCGGAAAAACAGCTCCAATATTAACATTCATATCATCGATAGATTTATTGTTAAGAATCAATGGAGAGCGTGAAAAACTTACCCCAGTTTTGTAAGTTACTCTGTTAAAATAACCTGACACGGCATTATAGTTGGGAGTCCACTCACCTCCAGCAGCAATTGTGAAGCCATTTTGCCCATATTCTGCTTCTCCATTAAAATTCCTAAAATCTTTGCCTTTATAATAAGAAAAATCCACCCCCACCATCCAGTGAAAAGGGTTATCAATACTTAAGCCTAATTGAAACTGTCCTGGAATTTTAACGTTACCTTTTTCATTTTTACTTAAAGTATCAACCAGTGTAGAAAGTCCTGAACGACGTGTTTCTACGCTCGAAAACCGTTTGGAAGACAAATTATTTGAAAACTCATAAGTACCCCCAGCATTGATATAAAGTTTTTCTTTCAAGGATTTGCGAAATGCTATCCCTGTTTTGAAAGAAAAATCACCATAGTTTATACGATTAATAGAAGCTATATTATAACCTTCGTTAATGGGGATATACGAAACTTTTTCACTTGTTGTATTTCCAAAAAGATAACTTGCCTTTAAACCCAAACTCACATACTTGCCAACCTGTACACTATTGGTAAAACTGGCAACCGTTAAACCACCACTCCCCTCATAACTATACAGTACATTTGTACCAGTTCCCTGAATATATCCTGATGTTGTAAATTTATAATTTATTGTGGAGTAAGGTTGTAAGGTGATTCCACTTGCCCATTTTTGACTCACTGGAAAAGCCAGAGCAATATATTGTAAATTCCCACCAACTGATTGTTGTGACTGATTGGTGTTACTCAGGTTTTTATACTGCACCACCATTCCCAAATCAAGTACAGTGTAACGGTTTCTGACTAGCAGTGCCGGATTGATGCTGGCAATAGAAATGCCATTGGCATTACTTACTCCAATGCCACCCATTCCGGTTTGTGGAATAAATGCTTGTGGTTGTAAATCGCCTAAGCCAAATTGAGAATAAGGAGAATTATTATTTGCCTGAGCCAGCATTTGCAAAGAAATCAGCAGACAGATTCCTGAAAAGAAAAAATTACGAAGCATCACAAAATTGGAAAACTGAGCCTTTGGCAAGTGTTTCGGAGTAAAATTAGTTGATTTTATGAAAGACATTGTGTTGTAATATACTATCTAAGCCCGACAGTACTAACCTTGGGGCTGCAAATATCGGATATTTAATTTGAGTTTCAAAAAAAGGCAAGTCCCCTCCACACATAATCACCTGCAAATCAGGAACTTTTTCTTTATACTTTGTAATTACTCCTTCTATTTCGGCTGTCATACCATTCAACACACCACTCTGCATAGCTTTTTCGGTGTTTCTTCCTACCAGTTCTACTGACTCCAAAGACGGCTCTAAAAGGGGCAACCTGGCTGTAAATTTATGCATTGCCTGAAAACGCATCTGCAAACCTGGAGCAATCATGCCTCCCCAAAAATTACCATTATAATCAATAAAGTCATACTTTATGCATGTTCCGGCATCTATCACCAGACAATTTTTGTCTGGAAACAATGCTCGTGCCCCTGCTACTGCTGCTACTCTGTCCATACCAAGTGTTTCAGGCGTTTCGTAACGGTTATGAATGGGTAGAGGCAATTTATAATCAAGAACAAAGGCTTTTTTGGTATAATTAGCCAATAAATCTCTTAATACTTCCGGTGGTTTTACCACTGAACAAATCAAGACATATGCCGGACGCTTCTGATTGGTAAATGCAACCAAATCTTTTTGTGAGTCAGTTTCATAAAAATATATGAGTTGCCCGTTTTCAAACAGTCCGGCTTTGGTATGACTATTACCTACATCAATCACTAAATTCATAAGCAAGATGGTATTCCCGGCAAAAAGGTTGCCTGATAACTAAAAAACACTTTGACAGAAAACCTGAATATAAAAACCAAAATTCTATCCAGATTTATAATTACTATCTGAATTTTCGTTAAAGCACTGATTATCAAAGAAACAATTTAGCACTGCAACAATAAAACAATTCAGTTGTCCTGTTTCAGATTTCACTTTTAATACCCAAACCTGTAACTTTCCGGCTCTGACAAAACTATACTATATATACTATACAAATGAATTTATTTGGTTTAATAGGTTTTCCACTTTCACACTCGTTTTCCAAAAAGTATTTTACTGAAAAATTTGCCAAAGAAAATATTCAGAATTGTAAATATGAATTATTTGAGATAGAAAATATTAATGCGTTTCCGGAGCTTTTCCAAAAATATCCCGAACTGAAAGGATTAAACGTTACAATTCCCCACAAACAAGCTGTTATTCCTTTTCTGGATGCCCTTGACAAATCTGCCGAAAGAGCGGGAGCTGTCAATGTAATCAAACGCATGCCTGATGGAACAAAAACGGGTTTTAACTCCGATTATTTTGGTTTTAAAACTTCACTCGAAAAACAGATTCAAGGTTTTTCTATTACGGATGCTCTGGTGCTGGGAACAGGTGGAGCAAGCAAAGCAGTGATGATCGCTCTCGAAGATTTAGGTATCAATTACACAATTGTTTCCAGAAAAGCGGGTTTACAAACTATTTCTTATCAGGATATTACGAAAGAACTGATGGAAAAATGTCATTTAATTGTAAATACAACTCCTCTTGGTATGTACCCGAAAACAGAAGCCTGCCCTGATATTCCTTATCAATACATTACTGCTTCTCACTTTTTATACGATTTGGTTTATAACCCTGAAGAAACAACTTTTATGAAAAAAGGTAAAGCTGCCGGAGCCAACGTAAAAAATGGCCTGGAAATGCTGATTGGACAAGCAGAAAAAGCCTGGGAAATCTGGAATATGTGAGTGTATATTCCAGATTTCAAAACCAAAAGAGCTACAAAGTTCAACAAACTTTTATTATACAATATCTGCCATTACTTTTTCGATGCTGCGAAAGTAAAAAAGGCTGGTAATAAACAGGAAAAGAGAAACCACCAGAGAGATACTTACATAATTTACAGGCAATTCTCCACCAATAATACACCACCGGAAACCTTCTGTAATACCTGCAACGGGATTAAGGAAATAAAGGATTTTAAGAAAATCAGCAATATGTTCGTTAGCCAGAATGAGTTGTGCCGGGTAGCCTATCGGTGTAGCATATAAGCCAAACTGCACCATAAACGGCACTATCTGCTGAAAATCACGAAAACGAATGGTTAGTGCACTCAGCCAGATACCTACTCCCAGAGATGCCATCATCAAAAAAATAAGAAATACTGGCAAAAAGACAATATTGGATGATGGTACAAAACCATACACAATCAGCAAGGCAGTCAGAAAAACCAAGCCTATCAAAAAATCAGTTATTCCAACCAATGCTTTAGACAAAGGAATAATCAGACGTGGAAAATATATTTTCTGAATCATGCTTTGTGAAGAAATAATTGAATTTCCAGCATTGCTCATCACAAACGCAAAATACATCCACACAATCATCCCCGACAGAGCAAACAACGGATATGGCACCTGAATTTGATAGGTAGAAGGTAGTTTTAAAGCCTTTCCAAAAACCAGTGTAAAAATCAGCAAAGTAAGTGCAGGCTGTATTACACCCCACAAAACCCCCAGGAAAGTCTGGGCATACCGTACTTTAAAATCACGATATGCCAGTATAAAAAACAAATCTTTATATTTTTTTAATTCACTGAAAGTTTGCCCCCAGCTCTGCTTACCAGCTTGTATTATTAATTTACTCAATCCTTTGTTTGTTTATATAGTAGAAAATGGGTTATTCAGCCGGAACAGTTTCCAGACTTTTTACATAATCCTGATAAGTAATGGCAATACCGTCTTCAAGTCCTGTCTTATATTTCCAGCCAAGGGCAGTTAGTTTACTTACATCCATCAATTTACGGGGAGTACCATCAGGTTTTTCGGTATTCCAGGTTAGCTTACCTTCATAGCCTACCACAGATTGAATAAGCTCTGCAAGTGCTTTAATGGTCAAGTCTTCGCCAGTCCCTATATTAATCAATTCTGGCTCGTTGTAATGCTGCATCAAAAAATAACAGGCATCAGCCAAGTCATCGGCATGCAAAAACTCTCTCAACGGGCTACCTGTCCCCCAAACTTCTACAAAGGGCTTGTTTTCTACCTTGGCTTCATGAAACTTACGAATCAATGCCGGTAAAACGTGAGAGTTATTCAAATCATAATTATCATTGGGTCCATACAGGTTGGTGGGCATTACCGAAATAAAATTGCATCCATATTGCTTCCGATAGTTTTCACACATTTTGATACCTGCAATCTTCGCAATAGCGTATGGCTCATTGGTATATTCCAGCGTTCCGGTAAGCAAAGCATCTTCCCGTAAAGGTTGTGGAGCCAACTTTGGATAAATACAGGACGAACCCAAAAACATCAGCTTTTTCACACCAGTCAGGTAGGCATTGTGAATGACATTGTTCTGAATCATCAGGTTTTCATACAAAAAATCAGCCCTGTAGGTATTATTGGCATAAATTCCACCCACTTTAGCTGCTGCCAGAAATACATAATCGGGACGCTCTTTTTCAAAAAACTCAGTAACTGCAACCTGATTTCTCAAATCCAGTTCAGAAGAGGTACGTAATACAAAATTGGAAAAGCCTTCGGCTTTGAGTTTACGGAGGATAGCCGAGCCTACCATGCCACGGTGTCCGGCGATATAAATTTTAGCGTCTTGTTTCATCTGGCTTCAAAAATAAAAACTAATCTTTGTTCGTTCAACTATTATCTTTGTGTAACCAATTTCAGTAAAGAAAAGTTGTTCTCAATCAATGGATTATAATTTTCAGGCTTACTGTCACCCTCAAAACTTTCCGTTAACAGTTAACGTTATAAACAAGCATAAGACAATCAGTAAAGAAAATATGAAGTTTGTTGTTAAGTTATTTATTATCAGCCTCTTGTTGATAAAATTTTCTTCGGGTTTTGCTCAAATAGATGATGACTTGCTTGAAGATGACACCCTGAATCTGAAAAGTAATTACATACCCGAGCTGGAAGCAGCCAAAGCCGAAAAACGTGAAACCAGAAAAGCCCGCCAGAAAAAAAATGTAATTTTTGGCATCAAGACTAAAAAAAGTTTTATCCGTAAGGAAAACAGTACACAAACCATACTGGAACAGTTCAGGTTTATGAAAGCGTATGCTGAACCTGCCCCTTATCTTAAAGACATTGTCTGGTATGATAAAAAAAATCAAAAAATTGTAATCAACCCTAAAAAAGTTGATAAATCTTCTTTCCGGCTCTTACACGGACCTTATTATCGTACACTTAACGGCAAAATGACTGATACAGGCTTCTTTTATATGGGAGCCAAACATGGTCGCTGGGAAAAATTTGGTACCAATGGTCATTTGCTCGAAAAAACTGTTTTTCATAAAGGTTGGCTCAAACACTCTAAAATCTCCTACTTTGATGTAGCTGGAACCAAGATTAAAGAAGTGATTCCGGTACATCATGGCAAAACTACCGGTGATTATTTTCTGTTTTATGAAAATGGGCAGGTAGCTACTGAAGGTAAATATGACCATGATATTCGGATTGGTAAATGGACGGAATATTATCCCAATAAATCTCGTAAAAAAGAGATACAATATGCTGCTAATTCTTTTGACGAAACTTTTCAGCCGGTTGTATTGAGAGAATGGAATGAAAAAGGTGAGTTATTGGCATCTGCTGATGAAAAACCGGTTCAGAACAATCAAAATATGATGGTTCCTCAAAACGAAATCCCTAAAAAAGAGGAAAAAATTTCTGAAAATCAGATGGTTTCAGAAAATCCGGAGATAAAAAAAGAAGAGCCTAAAAAAGTAATTGATAAAACTAAAATAAATGTTGATGCCATTGTAAAACTGAAAGACCGGGGCGATGGTTCAATTGTGCGATACAAAATGGTGCCTGACGGAGAAGGTGATTTTAAAAAGAAAAAGATTTCTGAAAATTCAGTAATTGGCAAGAATCTGATGGGTAAAAAAGTAGGTCAAATTGCCAAAATCAAACTGGAAAAAGGGATTAGAGAATTAGAAATCCTTGAAATTGAATATCCTGATTAAAAGATAGAGAGCATTTCCAGAAAATGCTCTCTACCAACTTTTTATTTTTTAATAGTTATCTCTACAACACCATTCTTTCCTTTTTCTCCGTAAGATTCTAAAGCCTTTGCGTCTTTTATTATGTTTATTTTCTCAATATCAGCTGGCTTTAGATTTTTTAAATCTTCTACTTTAGCTTCTTTACCGTCAACTAAAAGCAAGAAATAATTCGGAGCATTTGCCAGTTCTGCTTTGTCAACTGATACTACATTGTCTGTAGCAAAAGTGACAGGTAGCGTAAATTTAACTCTTACAGGATTTCCATTTTGCTTACCGGGAAACCATTTTGGCATGATAGATATTACTCTCATAGCCTCTTCATCACAACCACCCCCTATACCTTTTAGTACTTCTGTATTCTCAATACTTCCATCTTTCCCTACTACAAAACTTACAAATACTTTGCCTTGAATGTTATTTTTTGAAGCCTCAAGAGGGTATTGAATATTACTGGCAAGGAATTTACGCATTTCATCCATTCCACCCGGATAGGCAGGTGGTTCCTCGACGGCAGTAAATACTTCATTATCATCTGTTTTTTCGAGTAAGAGTAGTTTTTTGTTACTTGTTGCCTGTTTGCTATTTCCTTCCTTGAGAGTAGCAATAAAGCTAACGTGTTTGTTAGACCGCACAGGCACTGAGTATGTAATCGTTTCAAAACCAGCAAATGAAACTTCCAGCTCACTACCTCTTGGCACGTTGTCTAATCTAAAAACACCCTTTATATCTGTAGTTGTACCACGAGTGCTGTTTTTTAACTTAACAATAACGCCGGGAAGAGCTTTTTTATCAGATGCACTTACGATTGTACCTGTAACAGAAATGGATTCTGTTGAACTTGTCTCAGCTTCAGATAAAACAGCAGAGTGATTCATACAAGAGGCTGTAAAAATGAGCATGGATAGAAAAAGAGGAGCAATAAAACCATATTTAAGAATGGCTGTTTTGGGAGACTGGTTTTTGTTAAGCATCGTAATGCGTCGTTTAAGAGACATTTTATCAAAGAAATGATGGCTAAGGGTGTGAGGTGTTACCTGAAAAGCCTGAGAGAAAAGAAGCATTGCATAGTCGGCTTTGCTGCTCACAGCAACAGCATGACTATCAGCAATGAACTCATGAATATTTTTTAAAGATTGTTTTAAGGCATATACTACTGGATTAAACCAACTGAAACACACTACTATTTCTATAAAAATAATATCCAGTGAGTGCCATTGCCTGCTATGGACATGCTCATGGTTGGAGATAATTTCTCTGCCTGCTATAGTTTCGGGTACAAATCTGTAACCCATAAAAGAAAATGGTGGCAGAGCATTGTTGCCATTCGTATTTTGCAGAAGTAAAATGGTTTTGATGAGCTTTAAAGCAAAAATTCCTGCTGAAATTATTGTCCCCAGCCAATACAAGCTCAACAAAATTGCCTGCCAGTCGAATACTGTTTGCCGGGGCTTTGCTATCACAATTTCGTTTAATGAAATGGTTGTTACGACTTCTCTCACCTGCTCTGTTACAAACCAAGATTGTATCCACTCTGATTGCCATAATGGAATTAAAAAAGAACACATCACTGATGCCAGCAGATAAATTCTGTTTAACTGGTGAAAAGTATCCCGGCGAAGAAACAGGTAATAAAACCCGTAGAACAAAATAAGATATAGATTAGCCTGTAAAAGCCACATAGCATTGCCCTAAAATCGCCGGGTAGCGTGGGTTAAGTTGATTATTGATGGTTAAAAATGGCTATTGTCCATTCTGATTTTTCATTTTTTCAATCATTTTCAGGATTTCATCGGCTTCTCTGACATCTATTTTCTGTTTTTCTATAAAAAAAGAGAACAAACTTTCCACAGAGTTTTCAAAATAGCCTTCGAGTAGTTTTTCAGTTTCAGCTTTTTTGTATTCGTCCTTGCTGACAAGTGGAAAATACTCATGGGTTTTTCCAAGTGCTTTATACGATACAAATCCTTTGGTTTCCAGTATTCTTACAAAAGTAGAGACAGTATTATAAGCCGGCTTTGGCTCCGGAAACTGCTCAAGTATATCTTTTACAAAACCCTTTCCGAGCTTCCATAAAATTTGCATAATCTCTTCTTCTGCTTTGGTGAGTGCCTGCATAATTTGTTATTTGTGGTGTAACACAAAAGTATAACTAAAAAATTAGTTATTCAACTATTGTATTAGTTTTTTTTATTTTATTGTGAATCAGCTATATTTGGTATGTATTTCAACCAAAATCCAGAATATCATGAAACAGCTATTAACAAAAGTATTTTCTATAACGCTACTCTTGTTGTTTTTTGTGAAAGTTTCAGCCCAGCAAGCTGAGGCTCCGGTTATTATTCAGGAAGCCTTAATTTCCGGGAAATGGGTTAAAATTGACAAAAAAGCCCAGCTTTCAGTATCTAATCCTCCTGAATCTATAAGATTGCAGATAGCCGAGCCTGAAAAAGCTGACAAACAGTATGTTTTTAAATACCTGTGGCTTTCAGGAGAGGGTAGTGTTCCTGATACCCACAAAGAAAGTGACTCATATAGTATATCTAAAAATAATATTACTACCAATTTTAAATTACCAGGAATAGTAATGCCGGATAGTATGTCAGCAGTAAAAGAAGGCAGCTATATTGCTTTTGAAATAGAGACGGTTTATTACTTTGACAAACAAGGAAAAATCCACAAAACAAATGTTCCTAACCAGATATTTAGTGTTGCTTTTACGAAGTAATCTAGATTCTATTCTTCATAAAATAATCCCATAACTTTCTTCGTATTTAAGAAGGTTATGGGATTTGTTATATCAATGCTTTTTATATGAAAGCAATAAAGATTATCAGAGTATCATGTATCAAAACTGATTTAGAGAAACAAATCGTTTTTCGAGTCAGCCTTTTGATTCTGGTTCTCAGGGCAAGATGCTTTCAATACGAATGGATTGATCTAAACAGTCAAAATAAGCCCATCTCATGAGGTAGCCATTCAAGCATCCGTTATCCAGCGATTGACTTGTATGTTAGCTTATCAAGTAAGTTCCGGAAAGTTGAATTTCTGCGTCTTCCAAAGACAAAAGCAACTACCTTCTACAAACCTATAAGGTAGTAATCTACCAACTTTCATCTACTTTTAAGCTTATTGAGTATCCTCAATAAGGATTTACTTGGAATGTATTAGGTAAAATAGCAGCAATACAATGCCTTTGGAGGAATTTCTAACTCCTTATCGCATAGTTTATAAAACTTTTATTCTGACTACCGAGAATGAGTAAGGTGGCATTGCCAGTGTAACTTTTTTAGTTTTGGCATCCACAGGCAAAGTTTGTTCTACCGGGCTTACATTCACTGCATTTTCAAAACTGTTAACAGCATCCAGTTTATCATTTTTTAATAAAATCCATTTGGCTTTGGTATCCGGTTTTTTAACACCATCGAGCTGAAAATCACGGGTTTGAGATTTTTCAGAGACATTCGCAATTTTTAGAATAATCTCATTACTGGTTTTATCCCAGGCGGCTGAAGCATAGAGACTGTCTTGTCCGGCAATGGTTTTATTATTTTCAAGTATTGACAAGACATGAGTTCCTTTGTTGGTAGCATATAATTTCTGCACATAATAGTTGGGAGTGCCATACACTTGCAAATTATCTACCCAAATCAAATCAGGAGTCCACTGCCATCCCTCGGCATGTGCAAAAAGCGGAGCATACGAAGCCATATTTACAACGGCTGCATTGCGTTCCAGACCTGTCATAAAAGCAGCTTCGGCTAAGGCACATTTCCAGTTGTTTCTATTACTCACACTTACAGTTCTATCACTTTGGGCAGCATATTCACCAGCAAAAACTTTTGAACCATGTCTGTCATAGCTATCATACCGGGAAGCATTTTTCAGAAACCAGTCTGGTGTACGATAATAGTGTTCATCAATTATATCAGCTTTCATATCTCTGAGTTCTTTATTGAGATAATCAAATCGCTCTCCTTCGGGATCAGTACCAGAGCTGTTAACCAGTTTAAAATCTGGATATTTGGCTTTGATAGCAGCAGTAAATGCTTTGAGACGCTCTACATACTGAGGTCCCCAATTTTCATTGCCGATACCCATCATTTTAAGATTAAAAGGGTTGGGATGTCCTAAATCAGCCCTTACCTTGCCCCATTTGGTAGAAGTGTTACCATTGGCAAATTCAATCAAGTCCAGGGCATCTTGTATATATGGCTCAAGCTGGTCGATTGGCACAACTTCGGCAGAGTTAAACTGACATGCCATTCCACAATTCAAAATTGGTAAAGGCTCTGCTCCAATGTCTTCGGCAAGCTGAAAATATTCAAAAAATCCTAAGCCGAACGTTTGAAAGTAATCGGGAGCCGGACGATGGGCAAATTCAAAATTCCAGCGATTGATAATGAGTTGTCTTTCTTCTATAGGTCCGATTGTTTTTTTCCACTGATACCGCTGCGACAAATCAAAACCTTCAACTATACATCCTCCCGGAAAACGAATAAAACCAGGTTTCATGTCTGCCAGCATCTGTATCATATCAGCTCTCATGCCTCCAGGACGTTTTTTCCAGGTATCTTCCGGAAACAATGAAATCATATCAAGGTCTATAATGCCGGTTCCTTCAAACCAAATCGTCAGTTTGCCTTTTGCTTCAGTAGCAGTTGCATTCAAACTGACAGCTTGTTTTTTCCAGGTTCCGGCATTTGCTTCCGGTAAAAGTACAGTTTCACCTATCTTTTCACCAGTAGCAGTTACAAGTTCGATGTGCAACTTTACATCGCCGGATTGTTTTCTGAAAAGTACTGAAAAGTCATATCTCAACCCTTTTTTAATTCCCATCCCCTTAAATCCTTCATTTGTCAACCCTAAATCTCCACGGCTGCCATTATTTACAGTTACTCTGACATAACGGGGATTGGCGGTACTTTTTTCCTGACGATTTTGTACCAATATTTCGCCCTCATGAAAACTTTTACGTTCGATTTTCCAGCCCATCAGAGGTTTAAAAAATTCAAAAGAACGATTTTTAACCAATTCGGCATAAACTCCACCATCGGCTCCCATGTTGATGTCTTCAAAAAACACTCCCCACATGGTAGGTTGTATTTCCGAAACGGGTTGGGCTGTTTTGACAATAATTTGTGCATGTACCTGCATACAAACTATGACTATCAGCAGTAAGAAATATTTTTTACAGGAAAATAGTATGAACTTCAACATAAAAATACGATTGGGTTTATTTTAAAAGTCTTATCTCAGAAATTTTACCAGTATTTTCTCCTTTGGCTACAATTTTTAAAACCATTAAAAAAACTCCGTTCTGAGCTACAGGATATTCTATATAAAATGTTTTTTTATCAGATAATTCTATTGTGGAGTCAGATTTTAGTAATACATCATTGAGAAAAATTTGAAATTTTTCGGGTGTGTTAGAGTGATTTGTGTACACCCTTAGTTTTTTAGCCTCACTGTTTTTATCTGAAAGTTCGTAGCTGAACCATGCTTTACTACTTCGCCAAAACACACCATTTTCTTCTCCTGATACAGTATTTTCACCTTTAAAATGATGCTCTACTTCGGGTTGCTGCTCTCCCGAAAATACCATATCAAGTGTACGACTTTCGAGTTTGAGTTTTTCTTCTTCTTTCTTTTTCAGTGCTTCATTTCTCTGTTTTGCTTCTTCTGTTGTAGAAAGATACCAGTAAATTATATATCTGGCTTCATGCACCTGAAAAAAAGGTATCAATTGTAGTTGTTGGTATTGTTCAGGATAAGCCAGTTTTTTTAAAGAAAAATGGAGTGGTTTATCCTGAACAGGTTCTATTTTTTCAAGATAGTTTTTGTCATTATCAGAAAGCAGAGGAGCTTCATCCATCGGATACATTTTACCGGAAGCCACATGTCCCATCCGGCTATCATCAGCCCACAAGCCTTTGAGGTCGGTAGTATCGGTAACGGAAGCCATTAGAATGGGTCCGTGCAACACTGATGCCCATTGTTTGTTGTTGGGCAGATATTCGAGTGTATTGTGCATCGGCAGTTTTATTTCAATGATATCTCCATTTTTCCAGATTCTGTTAATTTCAATAAAAGAAGCCGGTTTGGCTGTAATTTGATAAGGTTGTCCGTTAATTGAAACCTTTAGCTCTTTTTCTTTTACCCAGCCCGGATACCTCACTTTCAAAACAAACTTAGTTTTCTTTTTACCCTCAATAGTCAGTTTGGTTGTTTCTTCAAACGGAAATTGTGTATTTTGAGTAATACGAATTCCTTTTTCTTTCCAGTTCAAAACAGAAGGGATAAAAAAGTTCACATAGAGTTCATTGTCTGAATGGGCATAAATCAGTTCGCCATATTTGCCATGATTTTCCAGCCCTGTACCCACACAACACCAAAAACCTTGTTGAGGCTGGGAATATACCCGGTAATGACGTGGACGAATGGGTGTAAAATATACAAACCCGCCTTTTTGAGGGTGCTGACTTGATAAAATATGATTATAAAGAGCTTTTTCGTAATAATCGAGGTATTTTACATCAGGATTTGCCCTGAATAATGCTTTGGTAAGCCTTAACATGTTATAAGTATTGCAGGTTTCAGGTCCCTGACTGGTTTCCAGCATCGGCAAAAAATCATCGGTTGAGTTAAAATGCTCTCTTACACTATTGCCACCAAAAGAAATGCTTCTTTTAAAAACCACATTTTCCCAAAAAAATAAGGCTGCTTTGTGCCACTCCACATTTTGTGTAAGTTCACTGATTCTTTCAAAACCTACCACTTTCGGAATCTGGGTATTGGCATGCAAACCAGTCAGCTTATCTTCACTTTTTTCAAGCTGATCAAGTAATACTGTATGGGAAAGTTTTTTTGCCAGAATCAGGTATTTTTCATTATGTGTAATGGCATACAGGTCAGCACAAACTTCATTGATACCGCCATGTTCGGTTTTTAAAACCTGTTGCGTTTGCTCGTCTGAGAGTGATTCGAAAGTAGCATTCAGCCAGTCGGTAAGTTTAGTCCATACTTCCAGAGCAGTAGTATTGCCTCCAATTAGATACGCATCACGAAGTCCGGCAAGCAGTTTATGTAAATTATATAGAGGAACCCATGTATTATTCAAACCAAAACTACTGCCTTCTATATCTCCTTTTCTGATACGTTCCCAAAAAATCTTGCCATTCGGAATGCCCCCTGTATAACCATTTCCATTTTTAGTCTGACACGCTACCAGTTCATTAACCATGTAATTCAGACGATTCCTGATTTCCTGATGTCCGGTAGAGGCATACATATTGGCAAGTGCCGAAAGATAATGCCCGGCTATATGTCCATCCAGACCAGATCTCTCCCAGTTTCCGTATCTTTCTGCTTTGGTTGGTAGTCCGGCATCAAGCAGATAAGGAGCAAGCAGTCTATCCGGGTTTAGTTCAAGAATATATTTTAAATCAACTTCTCTGGCATTTTTGAAAGGACTTTCCAGCAATGTAACCGATTCAAGTGGAAATGTTTTCAGACTTTTGGAGGCATGAGATTGTGAAAAGGAAAGAGAAATTTTTCCCAGAAACAGTACTACTAAAAGAGCAATTTTATGATTCATGTTTTTCCGTTTTTGTTGATCATTTTATTTTGCTTTTTCTAAAAATTCACTTGTTATTCATGCTTTTGATAGTACTAAACCGACCTGAAAAGTTGATTTATTATCTTTTGCTCAGCTAAAATCCTGATATAAAAATGAGCAAGGATGTTTTTCCATATTACCATATTCTGATATCAAAACAACACCATTTGTACATTTTATAACATCTAAATCATATATCATGACCAGTAAACTGTTCTGCTATCAGCTAAGGTTACCTGTCGGTTGTAACTTTTTTATGACAAGACTGAAATCCGGAATAGCGATATGAGTATTCAATGTTTTTATTAATACCATACCGCAGACAATTAGTATTATTTTCAAAATATTGTTTCACCGGATTGCTAAAGCATAAGCAAAATCTATGGCAGCTTCTTGAGGTAAACTCACAAGCAAGCCGTTTTGATTCCTGATATAGTCGAGTGGTTTTTGTGTAGAAGTTAGCAAGACTTGTGAAATAGTTCCGGGAAAAAACTCACTTCCTTCTTTCAAAGACTTGATAAGTACTTTGTTGTCTGTAGCACTGCCAAGTGGTATAGCAAATAATGTATCTCCCTTGGTGGTAAATCGTATATCTTCTCCTGTAAAAGGTTTTCCTTTGCCTTCGTTAAAACCCTGAGCAGTAAGGGCTGCTGCTGATTCAATAGCAGGACCTTCTCCAAAAATTTTCCATGGACGAGTTCCATAGATACAGTCGCTATATTTTTTCATCCACTCTCCAATGCCAGTCACTATTTTTTGCTCTTTGTCATCCAGACTGCCATCTCCCCGTAAAGGAATGCTTAATAATAAATTTCCATTTTTACTCACTACATCAATTAATGTATGAATGACAGTTTTAGAAGATTTATATCTGTCTTGCTCATATACAACACTATTATAATGCCAGTCCCCGATACAAGTATCTGTCTGCCATACATACGGTTCAATCTGGTTGCTGTGCCCACGTTCCACATCCCAAACCATACATTTACGCTGCATTTCGTTCAATATCTTACCATTGAGTACTGCTTCCAGTTTGCCACCATTGCGTTTAAGATTACTATTATAAAAGTGTGCTGCTATCTGCAAACCTGTATCTCTGACAGGATAAAATGGCAAAACAGTATCATCAAAATATAATAAATCGGGATTGTACTGATTGATAAGATTAAGGGTACGATTCAGAAATTTCTGACAATAGGCATCACTCGGCAAGTTTACTCCATTACCCCAGTTCCATTGACTATGAATCGTATGAGGGTCAGAGCTGTTTTTACTTAATTCATGATTTTGTGCATAAAGTTCCTGTGGGTCTAAACCTTCCCACCATTTTCCTTTTCCATCTTTGGCTGCAAGTCTGCCATCAAAAGCAACATTTTGTTTATCTGCCAATTGTGCAGGCTCATACCAACTCCAGGCATGTGAAGCATGTACACTAACACCAAAACGCAACCCATGTTTTCTGGCTGCCTTTTCCCAACCTCCAATTATGTCTTTTTTAGGTCCGATTTTAGTAGAATTCCAATGTTTTTGGTATTTACTGTTATAGTTATCAAAATTATCATGATGATTTGCTAAGGCAAAGAAGTATTTAGCTCCGGCATTTTTATACAGTGAAAGCAAATCATCGGGTTGCCAGTTCTCAGCTTTCCATTCATGAATTACATCCTTAAAGCCAAATACAGAAGGATGTCCATATTTTTCGAGATGGTATTTATACTGTTTGCTACCTTCCTGATACATACCCCTCGCATACCAATCTCCAAATTCAGGCTGGCATTGTGGTCCCCAGTGTGCCCATATACCAAACTTTGCATCTCTAAACCACTCGGGAGTCTGATAGGCTGCAAGCGATTCCCAGGATGGCAGAAATTTCCCTTTCATAACAGGTTCATCTCCCGTCTGTCTTGTAAATAAAGCATCACTCCAATGACCGTTTAAAACCGGGAGTGCCAAGGATATTTTTTTTATAACTTCCCTTCGCTTCATTTTATAAATCACTTTTTAATTGAAGAATATACAAAAAACAAATATATGTGTCAAAAAAACACATTTTATTTCTAAAAAAATACCTTTTCAAAAGGCTGAACAAAAAAATAAAATTATTGAATAAAAACCTAAAAATAATACAAAAAAATACTCAGTATAAAGCAAAATTTGTATTTAGTATCAGATTTCTAAATGAAGATTGGGAAAGTTAAGATGGCAAGAGCATTTTAGAAAGTCGGTCAAATCTCTTGCCGGATTGGGTTGTATCAGAGATAATGATACTTATTTCAGGATATATACCTGCAAACTTCTTGCCCCATGTGCTCCTATTACTAAAGATTGTTCAATGTCTGCTGTTTTGGACGGTCCCGCAATAAATGCTCCAAAACCTTCCTGCATTATATTTATTTTCTTGTAAGCTTCATGCATATTAGACACCAAACTTTTTTCTTCAATAATTAGTATCAGATGTTGTGTAATAAAAGGCAGTACCCTATATAGCATCTGATTTTCCGACAACCAAATAGCTCCATTTTCGGCTACTCCCAAGCTTCCTTTCAGAATAGCAAGATTTACTGTTTCAAGCTGGTGAACATCATTTCCGTCAAAATCAAAATCCGAAAGTTCTGCCAGTTCAGGCAAGGCTGTCATTATCTGTGTTTTATCTGAAAAAGTAGCTTTTATATCCAACAAAACCGCCTGATAATCAGGTAATACTTTCACATAACCTCCAATACTTTCAAGTACCGACCCAAATTTATGGGTAAGATTGTCAAACTCGGAGACAAATGATATAGCTTCCGGCAATGCCTGGAATGATGGCTTGTTTTGCCTGATTTTTTGCAGAATACTTTCCCTGCTGTTCATTTCTTTTTGTTTTTTGCATACCATTCTCTAAAACTCTCCTGAGGGGGTTCTGGCATTTCTCTTTGTTTATACCAGGGGTTGAATTTGTTATTGATGGCAAAAGGTGTCATTTTCATCAGACTTCTTCCAGCTTTCCCTGCAAATGTATACAAGCCCGGATTACTCAATACTGATGCCATCAGTTTCATACCTGTTTTTTTGGCAATATCTACATGACCCTCCTGCACAAGCACCTGCCTCCACATATATAACTGCTCATGTATATTAATTTTAACAGGACAAACATTGCTGCAACTGCCACAAAGTGTAGAAGCAAAAGGCAAATCGGCATTTTTTTCAGGATTCCAGTTAGGTGCCAATATTGCCCCGATCGGTCCCGAAACAGCATTATGATAACTGTGTCCACCACTTCGCCGGTAAACCGGACAGGTATTGATACAGGCACCACATCGAATACATTTTAGAGAATTACGAAACTGAGGTCTGCCCAACTGAACCGTTCTGCCATTGTCCACTAAAATGATGTGCATTTCTTGTCCGGGTCTGGGCTTCAGGAAATGGCTGGAATAAGTAGTTACAGGCTGACCGGTGGCACTTCGGGCTAGCAGACGTAAAAAAACGCCCAAATGTTCAGCTTTAGGTATCATTTTTTCAATGCCCATACAGGCAATATGCACATCTGCCAGATGTGCTCCCATATCTGCATTGCCTTCGTTGGTACATACCACAAAACCACCCGTTTCGGCTATGGCGAAGTTTACACCAGTTAATGCAACCTCTGCTGCTATAAATTTCTGACGCAAATGTTGCCGGGCTGCTTCAGTCAGGTATTGAGGGTCTGCATTCCCTTTTTCTGTCCCAAGTTTTTCAGCAAATAACTCCCCTACTTCTTCTTTTTTCAGGTGAATTGCAGGTAAGACAATATGGCTTGGGGGTTCATGACGGAGTTGTACGATTCTTTCACCTAAATCGGTATCTATTACTTCTATTCCATTTTCTTCCAAAAATTCGTTCAGATGACATTCTTCAGTAAGCATAGACTTGCTTTTGACCATTCGGGCAGCATTATGCTTTTTCAGAATATCTAAAACAATCGTATTATGCTCCATTGCATCCGCAGCCCAATGCACTTGTATGCCATTTGCAGTAGCATTTTTTTCAAATTCTATAAGGTAAGTATCAAGTTCTGAAAGAGTATGTTCTTTAATTTTTGAAGCAGTTTCACGCAATTGCTCCCACTCAGGAAGTAAAAAAGCTGCTTTATCCCGTTTCTGTCTGACCCACCACAATGTTTCATCATGCCAGTTTACACGGTTAATATCTTTATTAAATATCTCGGAAGCCTGCGAATGAGCGTTTTTCATTTCATTTGGCATTTAAAATTTCAGCAATATGAATCACTTTGGTCGTACTCTTCTGGCGTTTCAAAATTCCTTCCAGATGCATCAGACATGACATATCGTTACCTGTAATATACTCTGCCTGATGATGAAGGTGGTCTTGTACTCGGTCTTGACCCATCTTTACAGAAACTGCTTCTTCAAACACACAAAATGTTCCACCAAATCCACAACATTCGTCTTTACGGTCGAGGCTAATGAGATTAAGTTCTTTTACCTGCGAAAGTAATAACTCCGGTTTGGAAAAAAATGGAGCATTGAGTTCACTCATTTGAGATAACTTCAGTCCACGCTGTCCGTGACAACTCTGGTGCAAACCTACTTTAAACGGAAATCTGGCATCTATATGTTCCAATTTCAGAATATCTGTTAGAAATTCTACCAGTTCGTATATTTTTTTTCGTATTGCAGTAGCCTGATTTTCATTTTTATCAGAATGCAAATGGTCTTTGATATGCAACGTACAACTTCCTGAAGGGCAAACAATATAGTCGTAATCATAAAAATTATCTATAAACAATTCATTACAACCATGTGTAAGATGTTCAAAGCCGGAATTAGCCATTGGTTGCCCACAGCAGGTTTGCTTTTCAGGAAAATATACTTCACAACCATGTTTTTCAAGTAATTCCAGCGTGGCAATGCCTACCTGCGGATAAAACTGATCTACATAACATGGAATAAATAAGGCAACTTTCATTACTTAAAATCAGGGTTTCAATTTGATAAAAACAGGCTTATTTCGGTCACATACAACTACTCCGTCTTTCAACTCAAGTTCTGCTACCTGTATACTGCTTCGGCGTTTTTCATAATAATCATCCGACGGGTCATTATTTTGAATACCCGGATGTGTAAAATAAAAAACAAATGCTCTGTCTCCTTTTACAATTACATCTGCATGACCACCTTTAACTCCATCATCTTTGCCCGTTCCTGGTTCTGCCAATATATTTTTTTCCTGTTTTTTCCAGGTTAGCAGATCATCTGAACTATAAACCCCTAATCCCCGCCAAGTATCTGTTATCATCCAGAATTTATTCTTCCAGCGAAATACTTTTGGTGCTTCACAAGACCTGTCACCTATTGCTTTGCCTTTGTCTTCCCAATTAAACAAATCTTTACTATCGGCAAAGTAAATCGATTTTCTGTCACGCTCATTATTATACCACATCCGCCAATTCCCGTCAGGCATTTTCAGTACACAAGCATCAATTACCCGGTCAGAAGCCAGTTTTAGGGTAGTCTCATATTTCCAGTCAACCAGGTTTTTGCTGGTCAGGTGAACTATATCCCGTGGTGCATTCCAGTTTTTAAAAATACCCGGAACGTTAGTCAGATACATATGATAAAGCCCTTTATCAGCTATTACTTCCGGAGCCCATTGTGTAAAATTACCGTTAGGGTAACTGATATGAGCTGTATCTCTGTATTTCCAGGTTGCTCCTCCATCAACAGATTCAGCGATACCTATTTTGGTTCCATGCACCCAAGCTACACCGGTTGTATCAGCCAGTTTAGCCCTTCGGTTTGTATAAAACATAAACCATTTTTTTTCAGACTTGTTCCAGATAATAACAGGGTCGGCTGCTCCGTCTTGTATAGGGTCTCTAAAAACAGGTTTATCAGCCTGCTTCTGTGCATAGATTATAGCTGAAAACTCTCCAAAAAAAAGAAAAAAACCTAAAAACAAATATGCTTTCATAACTTTTTGAGAGTTTCAAAAAGTTTACCCGAAACTTTAAACACCGTGCCATGCCTTAAACCTTTTGGAACCTGTAGTTTATCTGAAATATCCTCCCAGTTTTGCATATCGTCTGACCTGATAACACCATATTTCTTCTGGGTATATTTGTCAAAATACACATAAACATATTTTCCAATTTGAATAGCAGTAGGTCCTTCTGCCCAATAGTTACCGGTTATTGGTTTAGAAACTGCCACCGGATAAGGTCCATCTATTTTATCAGATGTTGTAACTCTGAGGTTTTTTTCAGGAGGATTAGGATTTTCATTTTTTAGAATCATGTAATAGGTTCTGCCTTTTTTGATAATAGTGGCATCTATCACACTAAAATCCGGATTAAAAAAGAGTTTAGTGGGTTTAAACGTTTTAAAATCCTTAGTAGTAGTATAATACATCCTGTGATTCAAACCTTTTTCTCTTTCAGAATCCTTTATTTCTGAATGCCTGCCGGGTATGGTAGTTGCCCAAAAAATCAGGTATTGTTTATGCTTGCTATCCCATACAATTTCAGGAGCCCAGGCATTTTTAGCTTCCGGCTCATGCTCCATTACAGGCACAAATTGTTGTTCTGACCAATGTATCAAATCAGAAGAAGTAGCCAGCCCAATACCTTTGTCCCACCAGCCACTTGTCCACACCATTACAAAATCACCTTCAGGTTTTTGTAAAATGCAGGGGTCACGCATGAGTTTATCCTTTCCTACATCAGGTTTTAGAAGTGATTTTCCCCCATTTAGGGTATCCCATTTTAAGCCATCATGACTATAAGCCAGATGCAATCCATCTTCCCCATTTCCTTTAAAGTAAGAAAACAGGTATACCTCTTTTTGAGCAAGACTCTTAAGCGAAATAAAAATAAATAAAAGAAGAAATAGTTTTTTCATACGTTAAGTTTAACACATATTCCTGAAAAAATTACTTTTTCAAATATTTTTTCAATTTACAGCCTTTTAAATCATTGATACCTTCTGCTACTTTTTTGGCATTTAAAACAGCTCCCGGATAATTGGTATGTGTATGATCTTTGATAAAAAATTGTTTGCTTACTTCTACCTCTCCCATTTTTTCGTATTCCAGGGCAATGCTCTTGTTAATATCAATAAAAAAAGCTTTTTCCTGCAAAGCTACCTGCTTTGCCCAGCCACCATAGCTTGAGTCTGATAATACTACTTTACCATTTTTCCAGCTATTACGAGGCACAGGTGAACACACAATCGGAATAGCTCCTTTTGCTTTAGCCTCTCTGATGTACTGACGCATATACCAGCCATAGGTATGCACAACTTCCTGCTGTTTGCGAATGGGGTTATAAATTTCTTTAGACTCATCTCCAATGCCACGTATTGTTCCTCTGGCTCTGGCAGTATCATCCAGTGGTCCGGCATCATTATGACCAAATTGCATCAAAACATAATCTCCTGGTTTGAGTGTACCTAATATTTTTTCCCAGCGTTTTTCGGTGATAAAAGTACGACTACTCCGTCCACCGATTGCCTGATTACTGATTTTAATTTGAGTTGTATCAAAATGTGTATCAATCACAGAACCCCAACCCCATAAACTGTCACTTCCTTTGCCTGTGCCATTTTTTACAGTCGAGTCACCAATAATGTACAAAACAGGTGAGTTTTTTTGTAAAGCAAAACCCATGCAGGCAACGATAACTGCTACAATAATCGAGTATAATTTCAATTGTTTCATATTCTTTTTAAATTAACGTAAACTCGGGATCAGATTTATTCTTAAGTTATTGTTTGTTAAAGACTTAATGGACTTTCATTTAGAGACCTTCTTACTTTTTTGTATGCCCAAAAAAGGGCAGCAACAGCAAAAACTAACCCTGAGATTCTGAGTACTCTTATTATTCTTTCAATGGTTTCGGGTTAGTTCACACTGCTGTTGCATCCCTACCCTCTTTTTATCCCGAATTCACCTTACTTTAGTAAATCACTTACGTTTTGGAAAAACAATATCCGGTTTAGCTGGAGGCTTCATGCCTTCGCCCAGATAAAAACCGGTATGAGGAGGCTGGTTATAACCCACATTCTGCCAGGCAATACTTAATCTGTATTGAGGGTCGTGCATCAGAGTAGGGAAACGATAGGTTGTAGGATATGTTGTTGTGTAAATTCGCAGACTTTTGCCATCTTCCTCTCTGAAAATAACTTCTTCCCGCCAATCACCTAAAATATCAGCACTCAGTACCGGAGTAGATTTTGTACCATTGTTTGAAAGACAACCTTTGGCAGTCAATAATCTGCCTGCCTTGTATTTATCGATATGATTACCATCCAGCAATTCACGTGTTAAATCCCCATCCCACCAGATTACAAAATTTACAGAATTGGGAGCAACGCCTATGTCTTCACCTTTGCAATTTAACAAACGACTTTTCCCATCTTTTACCATACCTCCCCACATTTCTGCTCCCAGATGCGTCGGGTCAATATCTTCGGCGACTCCCCTGCCTACATCTTTGCCTTCCATTGTCTGAAAAAGAATTTTTCCGGTACGGGCATCATACAAAGCAATACCAGGACGGGTAGTAACTTCATTCTTGATTTCATGAATACCAAATACTTCCAAACCTTCTCTTTCAGGGTCTAAATCACTCACATGAAGAGCATCACCATGACCTAATCCGGTTGTAAACAATCCTTTGCCATTGTCATCAACTACCATTGATCCATAGATAATTTCATCTTTCCCATCTTTATCTACATCAGCTACAGTCAGGTTATGATACCCCTGCCCACTAAACGCCGGATTCTCTTTCTGAGAATCAAAAACCCAGCGTGAGGTAAGTTTACCATTTCGCCAGTCCCAGGCAGCCAGCACCGTTCTACCATAATACCCTCTGCACATCACCACACTTGGTAATTTGCCATCCAGATACGCCACACAAGCCAGAAAACGGTCAGCCCGGTTACCAGTTACATCTCTCGTTGAGCCCCACCCTTCTATCGGGAAACGAGTTGGAATATAATCAGTAGTAGCCAGAGCAGCTCCGGTCTTACCATCAAAAATGGTAAAATATTCAGGTCCCTGAAGTATCATACCATATTTGCCACTATTGGGGTCATCTAAAGTCCTCCAGTCTTTCGTTGCATCCCCAATTATCTTTCCTTTTCCATCTTTTGTACCATCAGCCGTTTTGCAAGCAACTTCTGCTCTACCATCTCCATCAAAATCATATACCATAAATTGTGTATAATGAGCTCCTTCTCTTATGTTTTTACCCAGATTGATTCTCCAAAGCATGGTTCCATCCAGTTTATAGGCTTCAAGAACAGGTTCAGTAGCAATACCTTTCTGACTGTTATCATATCCTTTTCCAACCTGATGCAATACAATTTCATAAGTTCCGTCTCCATCTAAATCACCTACCGAAGCATCATTAGGATTATAACCTTCTGGTGTCTGTAAAGGCAGTTTCAGATAGCCCTGTGTATCGGATTTCAATGTAAAAGTATTCTCTTCCTTCTCTTCTTTTCCTTTTACAATTGCTTTGACCTTATAAACATTCTGAGCCTTTAGGTCAATATTTGAATCAAAAAAATTGGTCAGTGAAAGAGGTTTTTCATTCAATTTTTTATTGTTTCGGTACAAATTAAAAGTAATATCCTCAGCATCGCTCCCAAGCATTCGCCAGCTTACCAATACTTTTCCGGAGGTATCACCAACAGCTACCAAAGCTCTGTCTAATTGCTCCATCACCCTTTGGGCATAAGTTATCTGATTAAAAAACAATAGTAATGTCAGAAAAAACAGTAATTGTCTTGTTCTATTTTTAAATAATAGCATAATGTTATTCTTTGAAAGAGAATTAGTTTCCGTCCGGCTTTACAACTTTCATAACCGGACTTTGCGGAAAACTCCATTCATCCGGGCTGTCCGGATGGGTTGGATTATAGCGGGGTAAACCCGGAAGCAAGTAGTTGGCTAATGGCAGTTTACTTTGTTTTAATCCTTCTGCTATACATTTAGCCAGTTGGTATGCTCCATAATTACTAAAATGAGTATTGTCTTCTATCGGCTTTTCCTGACCAGGATAAGTATTTGCCGGAACGTGCAAAAAGGCTTTTTTAGAATTTTCAACACCAAGTGTTTCCCACAACACTTTACTCATGGCATTTAAATCAATGAGAGCAATATTTTCTTCTTTGGCAGTTTGTCGCATGGCTTCCGGAAAATCACCAAGTGTATTATTGATATGCCCCGTTGAATCAAAATTCCGACGTAGCATAGACGTTACAAGTACAGGAATCCCTCCTTTGTCACGAGCTGATTTAATAAAGGATTTGAGCAGGTTTTTATATTCCACAAATGGTCTTAAATCCTTTTGTTTCTGATCATTATGAGCAAACTCAATAAGGAGATAATCTCCTTTTTTCATCATACTCAAGATTTTATCAAGTCGTCGTGCAGCAGAAAAACTTCGCAAAGATTCCCCAGACTCAGCATAATTGGCAATAGCAACTGACGCGGATTTAAAAAATGCCGGAATCATCTGTCCCCATGCAGCATAAGGCTCTTGTGCCTGGTCGACAACAGTAGAATTACCAGCCAGAAAGACAGTAACAGCTTTGTCATTTTTCGTAATTTCGAGAGCACAAACTTTTGGAGCTTTACCACAAAATTCAAATGTAAGTTGCCTGTCCCAATGAAAATACTCTTTTTCACGAGGCTTAAGTTTTACCTGCAAAGTATCTTTGATAACAGGGTTGCGAACATGTACTGTAAAAGTTTTTTCAACGATTTGCCCTTTTGTAGTTTTAACTTTTTCAAGCATCAGCCTGCGACATTCTACTTTTACTGTTGTTTCTGATTCTCCTTCAGCATCACCCAACCAAATCTTCACATCATAATTTCCCTCCGGAATATCAACAGTAAAAAAAAATGAACCTTCAGTCGTGCAATAATCTGCCAAAATGCTATTTTTATGAGCATGATTTACAGATTTAATACCCGAAGTATTGCCAATAAATCCAAATCCTCTCTCTTTAGTATATGTTGAAGCAGAGGTTATTTTTTGATAGCCTTTTGTAGTAGTTCCTTCTCCAAAATCAAAACGAAACAACGTCTGGGCTGAGACCAATCCTGATAATAATAAAAAGCAAAAACTTAAATAAACAGATTTCATATATTTTTTTGGCATAAGTAATTAGACAAAATGAGGAAGTATTCAAACTCCGGAAGGGTTTATACTTTACGTACTAATTGTTAGTATTTCAACCCTTGTGGGGTTTGTTCCTTTTCAGTTCATTTAATTTGTCTCATTACTTATCATTACAAAATACGACCCTCGAAAGGCTGTTTGCCATATTTCTTTTGGTGAATCATTTGCTTTTTTTGATACACAATTTTATTTCTTTTGCAGCAATTGCAAAGAACTGTCATTGATTTCAAACTGTTTGTTTTTAAGTAAGTTCAGTACTTCTGCTCCGGCAAGTATTACCGGACCATATCCATGTGCAGCATAAGGACTGACAGGACGATGGTAATAAAAAGCCGGGTCAAAGCCCATCCCGGTTCCTACACATGTCCCTTCAACTTGTCCATTTGCATTAACTTTAGTTGAAACCGCATTCCATGCAAGTAGTGTGGCAGGAGCATAAACAAGTCCATCAATCCAGCCCTTGTTGATAGCCCTTGCCATTGCAAAGGTATAAATAGCGGTTGCAGAAGTTTCAAGATAAGAATCATTTCTGTCCAGCAACTGATGCCAGAATCCAGACCCTGACTGACAGACAGCCAAGCCTTTTACATGAGCTTTAAGCAGGCTGAGTATTTCTGCCCGTTTGGGATGATTTTCCGGTAAAACTTCGAGTAATTCAACCTTTGTCATCAACGCCCAGCCATTTGCCCTTGCCCAGTGAAATTCAGGATGCTCAGTCATACCTTCTACCCAGCCGTGCATATACAAGCCTTTTTCTTTATCAAACATACGTCCGGCAAATTGTAATAGCTGTTTACATGCTTCATCATAATATTTGGCATCTCCAGTCAGTTTCCCCATCTGAGCCAAAGCCGGAATACTCATAAATAAGTCATCAAGCCAGATAGTATTGGGTTGAGGTCGGTTTCTTGCCAATGTTCCATCACTTAGCCTGAATTCTTTGGTAAGAATATATTGAATGTGAGACTCGATTAATGGACGTAAGTCAGCTTTATCACCATTTCTCAGAGATTTAATCATGGCTGCACACATGGCTCCACAATCATCAAGGGCATGAGGATTAAGCAAGCCTCTCAAAGGTCCACGACTACCCCAGTCTGCATTCTGGGTTGATATTTTTTTAGAATGTGGCACAGCTTCAGCGATAAACTTCAATCGTTTCTGGGTATATTCCTTAAAACGGGCATCACCTGTTGCTTCTGTAGCCAGTAACATCCCGCCGTATGTTACTCCCCACTCATAACTCACTATTCTGAAATCACCCTTCTTTAAAATGGTGTTCTCATCAATTTTTGATAAATCTTTCAAGGTTTCACCCGTTTTGCTGTTTACGAATTCGGGTGGGGTTACAGCATCCAGATAATTATAAATACGTCCCAGTAATTGGGTAATATCTTCTGCAGAAGGCTTGCCATACGGAACCGGATAGTCTGGTTTGAGCAGATGAAGGGGCGTATTTGAATCGTTAGCTTTGGTTTCATTACGCTGAGCAATCACACCCAGTGTTAACAAAAAGCAGAAATACGTTGCAATTATTGTTTTCATAAGCATAAAATTTAATACAGTAAAGACAAAAAAGAAAAACAAGTCAAGGACTTGCTTCTCTTTAGAATTTATCCATATTTATCAAAACGATTAGGCATTGGGTATTTCACCTTAAAGTGTCTATAATTTACAAACAGTATCAGAAAAATCTGTCAGGCTAAAATTTAAAAACCTATGTATCAATTAAGTTCCTGTCAATTATTTTCTGTCCTGAGTGAGACACGCACTAATTGTACTTTTCTTTGCAATTTTAGAATTATTTTTAGCTAATTACCATATTTCTTTTGATGTAACATTTGCACTTTTTGATACAAAAAAAGAGCAACACAATATGTTACTCCTTTTATAATAACCCATGTTACTTTGATGAATTTTACTGCACTTTAAATGGTAAAAACCAGTTCGATTTATCCATCAGACGGCTACGTACGGCATCTGCGTTAGGATTATTTGCTTTTTTTAACTTCTGATACACTTTATTTGCCAAAAACGAAGGATCATTTCTCCTTATAGCAATTCTTACCAAATCACTCCAGCGATGACCTTCAAATGCCAGCTCCATGGCAGCTTCGTCAACAATAGCATCTTCAACAGCCAGCATGTTATTAAAATCAATAGTAAGATTTTTCAGCATTGCCCGACCTCTGATACCTACACCCAGATGCCAGGAAGAACGATATCTGACAGGGGAATCACCATTTCTCGCATCAAAATCATAAGGGGCAACATCAAATGTATTCATCAGATTGGTTTTGTCGGTAACAGCAGTATTGTTATACACGTTTGCAACACCATTGTTTACCAAAGCATAAGCCAGCTTGGAACGACCATCACGATTGGCTGCTTCCGAAAATTTGAGATGCAGGTTGGCTGCTCTGTTTAAAAACCATCTGCCATTTTTTTCCTGTAAACTTTTTCCAATCAATGTCACTACTGAGCCAGTCAGATTGGGATTGAGGTAGTTGTATAAATATTTATAAACCACTGGTTGTCCGTTTACATTTTTATAAGACATAATTCCTCTTGCATCAAATGCAAAATTGTTGGTTTGCGTTTGTGCATTCCATAAATCCTGAATCTGTTGTGAAGGTTTTAAAAGATATCTTCCTCCAATGTTTGAAAACAAGTCAATAAAAGGATTTTCAGGCAGAAATTTATTATCAAAAGGTAACAACCAAAGCCATTCAGGGTCTCTGGCAATAGCAGAAGTGTTTGTAACACCGTTGTAGGTTGTATTTGACCTGTCTCTGGCAAAAATTGACCGCCATCCGGTTGTATTGTTATCATTCAGATTATTGATGTCATTGGAAGTAGAGTAAGAGACAGCAATAGGTCCCATCCCACTGTTAATCTGACCAGCCGTTATTTTATATAAATGATACCACACGTTAATGTCAGTTGCCTCAAATCCAAGTCTGTCAGAAGTAACCATTACATATTTATACATGGTAGCAGCCTTTGTATATTGCTGATCCCACAGGTACAAATCACCAAGCAAACAATGTTTTTCTATGAAGAAAGTAGTAGGCGAATATCCATCCACATTGTTAGAAACCAGAATATTGTCCAATGTGTAGGGGTCGAGATATAAAGCCGGAATTTCCTCCATCTGTTTAATCAGCTCTTTTACAATCTGTTCGAGTGGCATAGCAGGTATGGCAGCAATGGTTTTAACATCATTTACATTTTCTACTGCATCTGTTATAAATGGTACGCTTCCATAATGAATGCCCAGTTGCAGGTATATCCAAGCCCGTAAAGCAACTACATCAGCATATCGCTGATAATACTGGTCTCTTTTGATTTTATTTTTATCCAGCATTATCTTAAAATTCTTCAGAATATCATTACAGTTAAGAATTACTTCATAGTATGGACGGGGATTAGCATAAATATTATCGTCTTTGACACTATGCTCGTTAATATCACGCAGGGCTGCATCAGCATTTGAAGTAACATCCAGTAAATCAGCACGTACTTCATTTAACACTACATGTTGCTTTGCCAGTGTCGAAAATTTCCCATATAAACCTATCAGTGCAACGTCTGCATCATAAATATCACGATACATTTGCTCGGCACTCAACACCTCTTCCGGCTCCAGTTCAAGCAGTTGTTTGCAGGAAAAACCACCCACTGTAAGGCAAAGCAGCAATACTGTTTTAATAAAAGTCTTAGTAAATATTGATTTCATCTTATTAAGATTTGAAAGTCATGTCTGAATATTTTGATTGTCTGGTTCCTGAACCGATCATAATCCAAGTTTTATCCCTATTTGAAAAGACCTTTGGATAGGTTCCAGTGTATTGTCCACCCCCTGTCCCAAAACTGAATTAGTAGCACTAAATTCAGGGTCATATCCAAGATATTTCGTAATAGTAAAGACATTATTAGCTGCTCCATACAACGTAACATACTTCAGAATATCTTTATTGAGTGGAAAATTGTAGGATAACGAAACCGTTCTGAGACGGAAATAAGAACCATCTTCTATCCAGCGACTTGAGAATCGTGAATTTTGCATAGGGTCACCATATGTAACTTTAGGAATATCAGTAACCTGCCCCGGTCCACGCCATCTGTTAAGCATGGCGGTTGATTGGTTATTAAACGAAGACCCCGACTCCATTACTCTACGGGTATAGTTATATACATCATTTCCATACATAAAGGTACAAAGAGCATCGAGAGTCCAGTTTTTATAAATCACTCTGTTAGAGATACCTCCATAAAAATCAGGATTAGGATTTCCAATCAGAGTTCTGTCCTTGTCATCAATTATTTTATCTCCATTTTGGTCATCAAACCGTACATCTCCGCCTTTAAATGCTCTCAGAGAGCCATCTGTTTGTCTTGCATAAAATCCATCTGCTGCTGCATCTTCATCAGTTGCATAAACACCTTTGGCTACATTACCAAAAAATATATTCGGACTCTCTCCTACTCCGGTTGCAAGCATTGCACCACCAAAAGAGGTATAAATCGTAGCATTGTTATTAGGCAGTTGGTCAACTTTGGTAATAGATTTTGAAAAGTTCACATCAACATACCATTTCAAGTCAGCAGTATTTATGGCTTTTACATTCAGTGTTGCTTCTATACCTCTGGTACTCATGGTTCCACTATTGGTAAGCATATAACCCAAGCCAGCAACCGAAGGAATAGTCTCTGCAATAAGCATATCATTGGTTCGGTGGCTAAAAACATCTACACTCAATCCTACTCTTTCTTTAAGGACAGCTATATCGATACCTGCATTCATCTTTGTAACAGTTTCCCATTTTAAGCCAGGATTTCCGATATTACCTCTGATTACTCCCTGCAACCCCAGCAGATTTTGCCCGGTATAATATTGCTGAGCTGCATAATTTCCTATGTCATCATTTCCAACCCTTCCTACAGAAGCTCTTAATTTCAGCAAGTCAAAAAAGCTGTTTGCCAGAAAGGTCTCTGACGAAAGCAGCCAGGCTGCTGATACAGATGGCATGATGGCATACGTATATCCACCAATTTTTCCAGACTCATTTGATAATATTTGTTTGCCAAACCTTGAAGAGGCATCCATACCGAGATTTAATGACAGGAAGTATTTAGAAGAATAGGCATAATCTATATTGAAATAAGTATTCATCCAGTTAGAATGACCTATGCCTCCTTCTATGTTATTATACAAAACAGAACCATTTCCTACACTTATCAACTGGTCGGTAGCAGAATTATATGCCAGCACCTGATCTTGCTCTGTTCTTGAGCCAATGAATCGGAAACCGGCTCTTGCCGAAATATCATGCCTATTGAGAAAAGTCTGCTTATAAGATACATAGGTATCATTTGATATATTGAGCAAGCGTTTGGTTTGAGACCCCAACTGATTGTTAGCCAGCGTATTTTTCAAAGTATCACTTACCAGACCATAATTAGGTACAAATCTGTTTTCTTTGATTTTATCAAATGTTACAGCAACATTGCTACCAATGGTAATGGCATTGTTGAGTAAATAATTAAAATTTACTATCCCGAAAAAACGATATCCTTTGTTGCCACCAATTGTATTGTTGCTGGCAACTGAAGGATTTCCAATATCAAATATATCCTGATCTGCGTAATCTGGCGAAGCAACACCACTGCTTGACACTTTGTAGTCTGTCAGAAAAGGAGCTTTTACAAGTGCCAGATAAAGAGGGTTGGTTTTAGGAGCAAATCCAAAATCTTTGGTAGACGACTCATTGTAAGCAAAACTCAGATTAGTATATGCTTTGAGCTTCTGACTCAAATTCATATCAGCATTAAAACGAGTATTATACTTTTGTAACGAAGACCCGTCTACTCCATTATTATTGTTCAGGTAGTTTACTGACAAAGCATATTTAGCTATGTTATCCCCCCCTGTTACCCGCAAATAAATATTTGACAATGGTTGAGTTTTAACTACTTTTTTTTGCCAGTCTGTATTATTGTGATAAGTAAAATAATCAGGAGAATCGGGGGAGTCATTCATATAAGGCAAACCACTGATTGTTGAGTTGCTATATCCAGCAGAAGTAAGCAGTTCTGATAAATAACTTCTGTAACTTCCGGCATTCATCACTGGCAATGACCGGGGTGCCATATTGATGCCCCCAAAAGTAGCAAAGTCAATTTTTGTTCCCAGTTCTTTTACCCGTGAAGTAGTTATCATAATTACCCCATTGGCCGCTTTAGTACCATATAAAGCAGCAGCAGAAGCATCTTTTATGACTGTAATATTGCTTATATCTCTTATATCTAAAAATGAAAGCGGGTTTTCAAAAAAGTTATTATTCAATGAACTGCCATAAATCCCTGAATCATAAATTACATTATCAACCACAATGAGTGGGCGATTGGTAGCCAGCAGGGAGTTATAACCTCTCAAAGTAAAAAAAGAGCCTATATTGGATGTTCCGGAATGGCGAATGCTGTTTAATCCGGCAATTCGACCCTGCCAGTACGAATCTGGCGTTTCAGTAACTTTTGTCCATCCGTCAGTAACAGAAAGATTACTTACTGCACCTGAAACGCTATTTCCCGAAAAGACTCCCTGAGGTAAGAAATAGGTATTTTCTTCTCCTGTATAATCCTGTAAAACAATATTAATTTCACTTCTTCGGGCAACAGGTATTTCTTTGCTTTCATAACCTGGGCATTCAATAGAAACAGTTACATCATTATCAGGTACACTCAATTTAAACTTTCCTTCTTCATCTGTGATTGACGATGTGAGGTTTTTGTAATAAATTCTGGCTCCGGCTACAGGTTTTTGTGTAGTGGCACTGCTGATTATTCCGCTTATTTGGGTAAACCGCTTTTCAACTACTACTACATCTGCTGTATCTTTTTTATCCTGTGCTACAACCAGCTGACTTGCTAACAGAAAGCACAACGCTCCCCATAGCCTAGTACCTGATTTGCAAAATTTTTGTATATAGTGTACTGAGTGATTCATCTGTCAAAAGTTAAGTTTGTTTATAAATTATTGTAGCACCGGCACAAGTTTGACATAATCCAGAGCCATTGCATTTGTACCATTCGCAACCAAAAACATGCTTAAAGTTCCGAATGAATTTACCGTATATTCTCCTAAAAGTTGTTCTGAATAGTTTTTGACCGGCAAAGCAGCAGCAGGATAAGGGAATGTAGCTGATGCCAGTGAACCCATTGCCAATTTTTGATTGATTGCAAAAGTGGCTGTTTCTCCGACTGCTGTATTGGTAGCATATAAGTCATTCACTACTACCCAATATACTTTATATTTCATCGAAGGTACATTAGGTACATTGTATTGTAACCAAAATCCTGAATTCCCATGTCCGATTACAGATATTGAAGTAAATACATTATTAGTAAGAGGATTAAGAAGGCGACGGTTGGCAATAACTGTAGATGCCAGTGTTACATTCATTCGCTGGTTATAACTTTCGCCTTGTACTACAATTGGCTGGAATTTCTCAGAAATATTAACACCCAGAGCATTCATTATAAAGATTGTACCATTACTGAGATTCATTGTACTGACAATGGCATTTTTATCTATGGTAAGTGTAACTCCGAATTTGGATTTTAAAACAGCAGGAAGTGTTTCGGCAGTATAATCACCTTCTATTACCAAATCCCGGGCAGTATTGTAGGCAGTTTGGGTATTGGTCGTATCACCTCCTGCTTTAAAATAAGGCACAAGTTTAGCCGTTTCTTTGTCAAACAGGTCGTTTGTCATCAAAAAGTAAGTATAACGTTTCGATTCATTTTTTAAATCATATACATTATTGGTAAAAGTGTTGACACTTTCATATCCTGTTCCCGGACGATATATTGGCAGACCTGTAGTAGCACTAATGCTGTCAATAATTGCTTTACTGGGGTTAAAAACCTGCTGGGTAAGATTAGCTATTGCCAGATTTTGCTTATAAGTTGTATTGGCAGACAGATATTCCCAAACCGAAGGCAAAACCGATACAAATGAGGAAATAGTATGCAAAACACCATTACTCACCAGTTGATTAGATGTTACCAATGAAGCCGTTCCAAATTTGTCACTCTTGACAATATTATATTTACCATTCAGCATTTCTACCATTTTAGAATCCTGGACGGGCATATTATAGAGCTGCAAAGCAATATGATTGCCAACAAAAACTTTGAGAGCATTAGGATCATTTAAAACCGAGGCAGGTAATGATGCCAATGCTTCATTGGCTGGTGCCCATACAGTATAGCTTTTTGAAGAGGCTAGTACTTTATCATAACCTGTCTGAACAAGCAAATCTTTAAACGTACTTAATTCTTTATGATTACTGATTTCTTCCAGCAGGGTACGATTGATGGCATTATCAGGGTCGGGCAGGCGGTCTTCCCAGTTTTTACAGGCTGCCATACCAACAGCCAAGCCTATTATCAGTATATAACAAAAATATCGTAGAGTCATTTGAATATTTAGGTTGGGTGGCTAAGCCACATACATTTCTTTTAAGTATTATTCACTAATCAGCGTACCATCAGGCAAATGACGTGGACTAATCTGGTTTTGGTTAATTGGAATAAACTGTATCATGTCAATGTTATTAGGCGAATGAGTACCATTGATAGCCTGCAGTCTAAACACGTGTCTGTCTGTTGTTTTTATATCAATAATACCCAGCAATCTACCGGCAGCATTGATATCAGTACCAGGAGACATATAAATTTTCCATCCCAGAGATTCCAGTTCGCCAGTTGGCAAAGAAGGTACCTGATCAATAAATAAGAAGGGGCGGGTTAGGGTTTCGCCATCAATAGCTCCTGTGCAGGTAATAGTAAAACTTGCAGAAGTCCTTTGTCTTCGATAACACATCCATACTTTATACTTACCTTTTGGAATGATAGGCGTTTTCATTTCCAGCCATAGATTCCGGCTAGGTACACCCATCGGTATCTGAAGATAATCTCTCTTGGCAGCATTTTCAGAACCATTATACACATAAGTAGGTGGAAAACTGGCATTAGCCCACGTGATATCCTGCAATACGGTTCCAACCGGAAAACCATAAGTCTTTTTGCCATAAAAAGCTGTTAGTTTTTTGAGTTCAGGAAAGTCACATACATCCCAGTCAATACGGGTTGGCAATCTGAGTTTAACTTTGTAATGTCCACTGGCACTGTGTAATACCCCATTTGTAGCAGTATTATCGCTCAATGGTCTTGACAATTCTATACCTGGCTCACGTATTCCATTAAACACATCATCATTCAGCAATACTGACTGGTTATCGAGCTTGGAACTGACAACCGTTGGCTCGGTAGCTACCTTGGTTAGATGAGAAGTTGCAGTGATAATATCCCCCAAATATTTGGCTCCACCCAGAATATGATAAGCAGCATAGATATTTAAGCTATCATTAATTGATTTAGGATTTCCAGTCTGTGAAAATTTAGCTTTTAGTTGATTATAATCGCTGTATCCTGCTTTTGCCAGTACTGTATTTGATTCAGCAACAACAGTCATAAATCTCTTTGTAAGATCATTATCAACTTTATTCAGTGTATCATAATAACCTGTTTCCTTCAAGACCTGTGTAAAAATAGAATACTCGGGGCTATCAGCCAGCATCTGAGCCAGTGTTTTTGAGGCTGGCACCAATACACCATCAATGATGTGTAAAATTCCGTTAGCAGCTTTAATATTGGTTTCGGTTACGTTTGCCTGCCGGTTTAGCGTATAGCTCGAAGAACCATTGATATTCGTAACTCCTGAAAGAAGATATTGCCCATACATAGTCACCAAAGGCAACTTCCCATCTTTAAAAGAGTTGGTGGTAAGAGTATCCCGGATAATATGTATTTTTACAAGACTCTGTGCTTCATCTTTTGTAAGCTGAGTTATTGTTTTGCCAGTGGTTTGCAGGTATTTATCTACGGCTGTATTTGTTGGTGCAAATACAGTATAAGCACCATAGGCATCCAGAAAACTGCCATATCCAGCCAAATCTATCAAAGCGATAAATTGTGAATACTTTTCGGGTGTTTTTTGCAGATAACTGTAGATATTGGCATCGCTGGTTGTAGTTTCGACATAGTTTATCTTTTCACAACCCGACAAACTCAAACCGATAATGGCAACACACATCATTCCGGTAAGTAATTGTAGTATCTTTCTCATAATCTTTGTTGTTTCAAATCTTATACAAAACCTCTTTTTTATTTGTAAAATGGATTTTGAATCAGTAGCCTGTTTGTATTAATTTCATATTGATAAATAGGCAGATAATTGCTGTTAGGGTCTTTGATTTTAGCTATTGCCGATTGCTGACGCTCACCTGCTACACTTCTAGCCACAAGATCTACCAGTAAGTCAAGACGCTTGTAATTATTGCGTTTGGCAAATCTGAGTACATCAAACCAGCGTTTCCCTTCAAAAGCAAATTCCCGTGTCCTTTCTTCAAGCAGATAATCCATCACGCCATCCTTTTCATAGATATTGGCAGGGTCAGGATTTTTTTCAGTCTGAACAATAGCCCATGCCCTTTTTCTGATTTGTTTAATCACATCAATTGCTTCTGAGCCACGATTTTGCATTGCGAGGGCTTCTGCTTTCATTAGCAATACATCTGCATATCGGTATACTATGTAGTTAAAAGGAGAATCTCCGGTAGAGCGGTTATACTTCAGAATTTCACTGGTAGTATTTCTCAGAGAAGCTTCGTCTGCTCGTGTATCATAATTCGTAGGATCCAGAACATCTTCTGTAAATACTGTTTCAGTAACATAAGAAGATGCCTGAAATCTGCGATAAGTAGTGCTGCCCGTACTTCCAAACAAGGCGTATAAAGGATAATTAGCCACAGTAAATTGTTTGGTAGCCATATAATCAGCTCCATACACCAGTTCGAATATTCCTTCATTGGAATTTCCAGCCCTCACAGAATAAAACCATGAACTGCTTCTCTGGGTAGTTGAAAGCAAACCAAATTTGACACTGCTAATCACTTTATTGCAGGCAACCAGGGCATCTTCGGGCTTATCCATCCACAGGTACACGTCTGCCTGTAAAGCATTTATCATATATTTGGTTACTCTGCCATGATCCAGTGATTTTGAATTATAAGTACTCACAGCATCCAGTTCAGCCTCTGCCAAATCCTGAATAATCTGTGCTAAAACTTCTGCCTGTGTACTTTTAGCAATAGGTACAATTTCATCATCAGAGCTGGTAGCTGTAAGCTTGAGTGGTACTTCACCCCATAATCTTACCAGATAAAAATACATCCAGGCTCTCAGGGCTTTAGCTTCTGCAACATGGGCTTTCATGGCAGCCTCTGTGTAAGTCTTATCATTACCCAGCACCCCTGGAGCAAAACTGATGACTGTATTGCAATAATTAATGATGCGATAAAAATCCCGCCAGTCAGTCAAAGCATTGGTTGCCAGAATATTGGTATTGATAATATCAAGCTCATTGTTGGAAAGACGAAACGTACCATCTACCATATCTGCTCTGATTTCACCGAGAATGAACATCTTTTCCGGTAATCCATCTATGATAGAAGCATAACATCCAGCCACAGCTGATTCAACCTGCTCTTTGTTTTTCCAGAACTTATCCTGTACGATACCATCCTGAGGTTTCAATTCAAGCCATTTATTACAGGAGGTACCAAAACCCAGTAACAGCAGACAAAAGCAAAAAAAGAGTATATTTCTTAACATGTGAGTAAACTTTCAAATGATTTTTAATTTATGAACACAATTCTCTGTCTTTAGAAAGTTGCTGACAATCCAAAGGTTACCGTCTTAGACGGAGGTGTCATCGAATAGTCTGTAGCTACCCGAAAAGGATCACTGCCTCTCATCTGAACCTCAGGGTCTTGTCCACTGTATTTTGTCCAGGTAAGGATATTTTCAACTGTAGCATAGGTTCTCAAAGCAGTGATACGCAGTTGTTTCAACACATTTGGAGAGAAAGTATAGCTTAAAGTTGCGGTACGGAATCTTAAAAAAGAAGCATCTTCTACATAACGACTGGAACCCAGCCAGTTATAACCTGTATTATATACAGCTCTCGGAACATTGGTAATATCTCCTTCTTGTCTCCATCTGGATAATACTTCTGTACTCTGGTTCGAAAAACCATACATGTTAGTAAGATTCATACGAGTGGCATTGACTACATCATAATTACTACGGAAGTTAAAAAATGTAGTAAGCCTCCATGATTTGTAAGCCACACTTCCTCCAAATCCACCGGTAAATGCCGGATTGCTATTGCCCAGATAAACTATGTCCAGATAATTAATATTTCCATCATGGTTTATATCTTCATACATAGCATCACCTGGCTGAAAAACATAGTCAGTAGATGGGTAATTAAATCTCATATATACCGACTGACCATCAGGAGTGATGATAGGTTCTCCATTTCTGCCTTTGGCAATTGTAGCATCCTTGTCTTTGTATACACCCAGGTATTTATACCCATAAAAAGAGCCAAAGGGATTATTAACCTGTAAAAATGTTCTGTATTCGCCATTGATAGTACCAGTGCCTGCCTGACGTGGATACAAATCTGAAATCTCCCGAATAACATTTACATTATGAGCTACATTCATATTAAAATCTACACTCCAGTCTTTGTCTTTATAAGGGGTAACCGCCACATTCACTTCCCATCCTTTATTATCAAGAGTTCCGACATTCATTTGCACCTGATTAAATCCTGTAAATGCTGGTATCTGCAACTTGTCAAAAAACAGGTCTTTGGTAGAGTTGTTGTAAAATTCAGCATCAATATTGATTTTCCGGTTTTTGGTGATCAGGTTAATACCAAAGTTTCTGCCTATGATACGCTCCCATCTCAGATTATTCAACTGCATGGTGGTAGGTACCACAGCCGAAGAACCCAGATATGACCAGCCTAATGTTCCATAAGTACCATAATAGAGATAATCATATTTGGGTACATTACCACTCTGTCCATAACTCACCCGGAAACCTAACATATCCAATACACTTTCAAAGGGTTTCATAAAACTCTCATCTGAAATAATCCATTTGGCTGATACTGAAGGGAATAATCCATAACGATAGTCGGGTCCTAATCTTGAGTTACCATCTCCTCTCAATCCAACATCTACAATATATCTGTTCATAAAACCATAGTGAATATTCCAGAGCAAACCCACATTTCGGGTCATAGACAAACCGGAAGAAAGTCTTGAAGTAGTAAGTCTTGCCGGATTAGAAGCATCTGTGAGGTCGGAAGATGCGGTATTGGTAACATAAGCTTCCTGCCAGATAGCCCGTGTATTGGCTGTATTTAAAGCCCACAAACTGGTAAGGTCATGGTTGGTATTTTTGATTTTGGGAGTATAAATAAGCGTGGTTTTGGTAGTCAGGGCAAATACATCTATATCACTGTCAGTAGCTACATTTACAGATGAGCTTGTGAGTGGCTGACCGGTTGCAATTTGTGGCAGAAATGTATTGGTTTTGTTGTTGTTAATATCAAATTGTACATCAAAAGTGGATATCCATTCTCCCGGTTTTAAATCGTACTGTACCTGAAAATGTGGGATAATACGTTCGGAAAGTATCCGGTTTTTAGCAGAGTTAACCATAGCAACGGGGTTGTAGGTAGTAGCAAAACCTCCCTGTATGTTGGCAAGTGGTGAAAAATAATTGCCTGTCAGATTGCCTAAATCATTGTATTCATATATACCCATATTTGGCATTTTGGCATAAGCCACAGATCTCACCAAATCTTTATTTCCTGTCAAAGAAGACAAGTAATTTCGGTCATTAAGTGAGTGTGTAAAAGACAAGTCCGTTCTGAAACGAATACGGGTCGAGACATTATAGTCAAGATTAATACGGGCAGTAATACGATCAAGTGCTGTTCCGATGGTAGTTCCTTTCTGATTAAAATATCCTAACGAGGCATAATATTTGGCTTTTTCACCTCCACCGGCAAGTGAAACAAAATGATCCTGAGCATATCCGGTTTGTGTTATTGCACTAATCCAGTCTGTATTTTGCCCATAGTTTTTATACCAGTAAGGGTCATTGGGGTCATACAAAAACTCTTTTGTGGTTTGAGTATTCAGAGGCACTCCATTTCTATTCATTACTTCTTCAGGAATCAGCATTGAATACTGGTCTCCTGTGAGCATTGGAATAGAATTAGGCTGTTTGGAAAGTGAACCTTTGAAAGTATAAGTAACTTTAGGTGCTCCCAGTGCCCCTCTCTTGGTATTGATTACTACCACCCCGTTAGCAGCCCTTGAACCCCACATAGCAGTAGCAGCCGCATCTTTCAAAATGGAAATATTTTTAATATCAGAAGGAGCAAGATTCAGCAATGAAGCATATCCAAGTTCATCAGCAGTACCAAAATTAAAATCTGAAGGGATTGAGGTTTCATAAGGCATTCCATCCACTACAATCATAGGATCAGCAGAGGAGTTAATGGAAGACGTACCCCGTATCCTGATTTGCATTCCAGCTCCCGGATTACCATTGGCAGCTGTAATATCTACACCGGCAAGTCGTCCTTGCAGCATCTGGTCTATTGAAGTACCCTGCATATCTTCTACAGCTTTAGCATCTATTTTAGCTACAGCAATGGTTGTATTCCTTTCTGAAACACTCATCAAACCATTATCAGTAGTAGGTTTTGCAGTAACTACTACTTCATCCAGTTCAGATACTTCTGATTCCAGCTTTATATTTATAACGGCTCTGCCTCCTATTGCCACTTTCTGAGTTTTATAACCAATACTCGAAAAAGAAAGTGTGTTATTAGGGTTGCTTACCTGAATTACAAAATTCCCTTCTACATCAGATATAGCTCCTTTGATCACCCGACTGTCTTTGTCAAGTTCAGCAACAGTTACTCCTATTACCCCTGTATTATCTTTAGAATCCAGTATTTTTCCCCTTACAGTATGTGTGCTGGTTTGAGCCAGCAATACACAGGCAGCATGTAAGAGAATACCTGTAAATAGTAAAATTCTTGTAAAGAGTTTCATGAAAAATAAGTAAGTATTTTTGAATAATGTATGTCGTTTAAATTCAACTATTTAGCTTGTAAATAGCTATCAATAAGATGTATCACTGCTCTGTTAGAGAGATTATTGCTTTTGTCAAAAATCAAATTAGACTTTCTGGCTTTTGCATCACCAAGTTGCATAGCACCCACTGAATTCAATACACTGATTTTAACAGGGTCTCCTACGGCATCTTTGAGCAAACTCTCCATTGAACCTGATTCTTCACCGTTGGGTACTATTGTAATTTTGTTGAGAATATGGTAATAGATAAAATCTATAACCTGTTGTCTTTCAGCAAGATTAGAAGGATTGAAATTAGGAGTTTTGGCAGGGGCTGTACCTGTACCAGGCAGTAATCCTGCATTTACTGCTGCCAGTATGGCATTATTGTCTGGTATAAAGAAGGTATAAAAAGTGCCTTCATTTACGTTTGTAATGGCGTAAGTACTGGCTGTAAAAATGGTAGAGTTTTTAAGATACTGCCAGAAATAATTAAATGGTGAAGATGCTGAAGAACCTAGGGTTTCTATGTCTTTTCCGATAGGGTCGGCAACAGAGCCTTTATTAGGGGCAAAATTCAGTAAACCCCCATTCATATAATAAACTTTTCCGTTACTTGCTGTTTTTGAACTTACTACAGTAAGTGGAGTTAGTTTTGTACCTGTAGAAGTTACCTTATTATTATCAAATTTGATATATTCACCATTCATGGCATCAATGATACCAGAGCCACCCAAATTGTCCAGTTCTTTTTTAGGAGTATAAATAACACTGGTAGCTACAATACGCAGCAGGTTTGCCAAAACTGCTGTACCTGAAGTACGGGTAGTAGTTGAAGGAGCCGTATAGCCCCATTCACTATTGGCTACAGTTGAAACAAACAAAGAAGGACTATAATCGTACCCGGCAGCCTTAAAATCATCATCACTTATCATAAATAATGTATAATTGGCATTAGGATTAAGGATTGAAAGTTTCAAATCCATATCCAGCAGGCGAGTCATTATAGAATATTTGGGATTGAGATATGCCTTGCTGTAAACCGTCGAAAATAAATTGGACTCCTGTACTTTGTTTGTACCATAAAACATGGCATTACTCAAAACTTTCTTTTCTACTACATTAGCATTGGCATCAAATCTGGCTTCTTCCCCCAAAGCATTATTTGTTGTCTTAAATTTAGATGGCCAAACTGCCGTTGGAAACAGGTGTGCATTGATAAAATCAATTATAATATTCTGAGGCATGGCATCCAGAGATGTATAATGCTCCAGTAACACACTATTGATGTAATTTGTAGCGGCATCATTAGTAGGTATAAAAACACTCCACATATCAGTCTGGGCATCATTGTCTGCATTTTTAAGAAAATTTTCGCAGTTGGGAGCCAGTGTTAGGTATTTACCACTACTTGCCTGTTTATTAAAGGTTTTAATGTAAATCTTATCTGACTTACCAGTTAAATTGGCATACTTGATGGTCATAGCATCGCTCAAAGCATAAGTAGCTGCATATTTTTCTATCAGGTTGCGAAATACACTATATTCAGGCTTTGTACGCAGGTATTCATCAACAGAAGGTTGTGCCGGCACCACATTATCTACTACATGAATCATTCCGTTTTCTGCAAAAATATCTGCTTCAGTCACAGAGGCATTCATCACATTAAAACCCGTATAAGTTACTCCCGGAAAAAAGTAATTATAGTCATAAGCACTCAATCCTCTTCCTGAAAAGTACTTGTCAGTAAAATAGGTGATATGCTTGTTGTTATTATCGCCCACTACATAGATACTTGAACGGGATGGATCGCCTGAAGCTCTGTTTAAACCAACTGCTTTAAATTTACTGCCATCAAAAGCAGTTTCGTCATAGAAGCCTGTATAGTAAGCAGTTCTGCGTCTAAATGCACGACCTTCCTGCCAGCCTAACGGTCCCTGATAATCAGGCAATCTGGATTTGTTAAAAGCATTGAATACCAGCATGCCCTGCACTATTTCTCTGGCTTTATTGGTATCCAGAGCTGATAAGCTCAAACCTGTCTGTTGAAAATACTTCTGAAAAGCATCATCAGTTGGTGCAAAAAAAGTCCAGTAGCCTGCACTGCTCAAAGTTTGTTTGTAACCTGCTTTTTCAATAACCTGCAATAAAGTAGAAAAACTTCCTTTACTTTCTAATACCTGATAGATAGGTGGAGCAAGATTTTCAGGACGTTTGTAAATATCCTGCTCCTTTTTAACACAACCTGATAAAAGCAAACTTACCAGCGATACTCCCAATAAATAAAACCAAAAAGTGTATTTTTTTATCATCTTCCCAAACAATTTAGTGTCTATACGACACATTATTAAAACAGATTAATATGATAATCTGGTCTTGTACTTTTTTATGCAATTTTAGGATTATTTAGAGGGGTTTTCCATATTTAATTTGATGAAACATTTGCACTTTTTGATATAATAAAACCAAGAAAAAAAAGAATAAAAAAAAGAACAGCTTTTTGAGCTATTCTTTTGTAATTAAGCAGGTTTTATCAGTATTAAAGTTGGTTATTTTTGAAATATTTGGGGATATTTTCTGATAAAATAAACAGGTGTACAACTCCACGCATGGCAATAGCTGTTTACCAAAAATGAGTTATATGGAGACAAATAATCATTGGTTGGGTCATATACCTCCCAAAAAGTATCTGCTCCTTTTTTCACCATACCTCCCCAATAATTTACCAATAACTGCTTTGCTTCAGTTTCCATACCACATTGTATCATGGCTTCAATTACATAATGATATAGGTAGGGAGCTCCAGGATAAACTACTTTTTGCATAACAGAAAGTTTTGACAAAGCCATTTGACCTTCTTTCTTTGTAGCCACTCCACTCAATACCATCCAGGCTTGAGAGCAATAAGATATTTGTTTATCGGTACCACTTACAAAAACGCCCAACTTCTTGTCAAACAGATTTTGATGAGCTGCTTCAGTCATTTTCTTTATCAATCCCGGCAATTCAGAAACTTCATTTTCTTTTCCAAGCAATTTGGCAAGTTCGTACGTATTTTTATAAGCCCAAATTACAACCCCCTGCAAAGCTGCTTGCTTGTCAAGTCCATCTCTCCAATCAAAAAATAGCCACCATTCCTTTCCTGCTTTCTGATAATCCAGCATTCCGTTGGCAAGCAAATATTTTCGTGGTATTTCAAGCTGTTTTTTAGCAACCGCCCAAAGATCAAGGGCGGTTTGTCTATCGCCTGTTGCTTCCAAGTAATCTTTGAGAGTTACATTATAAATGAGCGAATAATCGAAAAGTAAATTTTGCTGAGGGTGTGGCGTAGGTCGTTCAAAAACTGTAGCATACAAATACCCGTTTTCAGCACTTAGTCCTGCCAGCAGATAAAGGCAATGTTGGGTAAGTTCATAATTTTTAAAGGAATAGTTATTTGCCAGAGATTCAAGATATAAGTCTCCAATCCAGAGTCGGCGATCTCTTTTCGGACCATCCTCATATACTGTTTGCATACATTCTTTCAGGGTAGCCAGTCCGGTCTTATCTATTTCCTGAATCAGTGATTTGGTTTCTTTAGGAAGAGATGCTGCATTTTCCTTAACAGAGGTAGTAGCTTTTACTTCAACATTGGTGATTTTAAAATCAGAATATCTGGAACTGCCCAATAATTCTATTTTCAGATATCGGAAGGCTACTCGCCTTGGGATTGTAATTGTAGCAGGTACATCCGAAACGGTTACTATTTCATCCTGCAACCAGGCTCTACTCAAAACACCCTCATAAGGATCAAAAGGCAGGACTGCTTCTGCTGGCATCTCAGCAAATGTGAATTTAAAGCGTAAAGCAGCATCAACTACTCTGTTTAAATCGGCAACTGTGAAAGAAACGTAACCAGTCAAATGCTCTCCAAAATCCAGCACAATACCTGATTGCAATTTAAAAGACTTGCTATACAAAGTATCAGCCGGATTTATGATAAGTGCTTTCCAGCCCTGATATGCTGAAGAATCAGCATTGATAGTAACAATATGTTTTGGTTTTTTAACAGTTTCTGTTAGCAAAGGCTCAGACAGAGCTGCTTTTTTCAGCCAGTCGGCTCTTGTAGCCTGATAAAAGTCCTGTGCTCTCACCACCGTTACCAAAAAGAAAACGCACAACAAAAGACTACCAATATTTATTCTCATGACAATATAGGTTTATATGAAACTGAATAGTATTGCATACCTATTAAATCCTGACCCGGAGGCATATTGTTCCAGTGTCTGTGTATTGCCAAAGCAGCTCCCAGAGCAGATGCCTGAGCAATAGAGGCAGCGTATACTTCTGTTTCAGGAAATGTCCTTGCCAACAAATTCATAAAGACAGCATTTTTACTAAATCCTCCATCCACAAATATTCGTTTTACTTTATCGTTGATTACCAGTTCTGTAGATTTTTTCTGCTTGTACATAATGTCTGTAACCAACTGGTGATATGCTTTCTCATAACTATCAAAAACACCAAGGTCTCTTGAAGAAAAGGAGATTTCTTCAAGATTGTCAGAAACTGTCGGAAGCAAATGTGGATTAAAAGCAAGTTTTACATAAGCGTCTTTGGCACAATGAAAATACTCTGCAAGTCGGTCGGTTTCCTGCTCATGTTCGTATCCGGCAAAAAGTCGTGAGGCTTTTACAGGATGACCATTAAATTGCATGTAAGACAAGCAATCAGCCTGTAACTCTGAGGCTGTCAAAGGAGAATGATTAAAAGGATTGAGCGAAATAGACCACGTTCCGGTAGAAAGCAATAAAAAAGGTTCCTGAAAATGTATCAGATATGGAAGCAAAGCAGCCGAACTGTCATGTAATCCCCTGCCTGTCAAATATTTCTTTCCTAACATTTTTCCTACAGATACACTATCTGAATCTGCAAGAGGAGGTAATTTATCAGCTATCTTTTCATCAGATACCCATGTATGATAGTGGTTAGTCTGAAAATTCCAGAGATTGGTATGACAACCAATACTTGTAACCTCAGAAACCGCCTCACCACTTAACAACCATGCAAAATATTGGGGGAAATGCAGACAATATTGAATATCAGAATAAATTTCAGGCTTTTCATGTTTCAGACGGAAGAGTTGCATACCCGAATTTAAACTTCCCAACACTGGTGAAGCCGTCTCCAGAGATATTTTTTCTTCGCCTCCGTATTGCTGATAAAATTGTCTTTTTAAAGTTTCAGGATAAGGTTTCAGGTAGTTATAAAGTGGTAAAATTACTTTTCCAGCTTTATCTATATAAACAAAACTTGCTCCGTAGGCAGAAAAATTAATGGCTTTTATCTCAAATTCAGAGAGTGTCAATACTTCTTTGACAGCATCAAGTACCCATTGTGTAAGGGTGTGTATGTCTTCGCACGGAAAACCATCTTCATCTGTAATTTCATCAAAACGAGCTGTTTTTTCCCATACAATCTGATATTGTTCATTAAAAAGAAACAGCTTTTTATTGGTTTTACCTATATCAAAAATAGCTGCTACTGCATTTTTGTTCATATCGTTCTGCTTATAAACCCGTTGCTACGGTTTTCACCCCACGTTCTTTTACCAGATTTTTTCTTACTGCTGCCTCTCTGAAATAACCTAACGGATTTAATGCTCCACCTGCTCTCAAACGGGCTTCTGCAACCAAAGGACGCAAGTCAGTTCTGAAAGCATTTTGTAAAATTTCCTGAGCAAGAGCTACATCATTTTCATTCTGGGCTTTCACCAGAGCTTTTCTGTCAAGAAATAATGCCTGAGCATAAGCCAGTTGAATGGCTTCAACGGATTGCAGCAAATCTTCAAGCGGGTCTTTTACATTATGTGAGGCATCAATCATCCAGCCCAAATCAGTAGCATGATTCATCCCTTTGGTATCCATACCTTCTACTAACTCATTGAAAATCAAAAACAACTGATAAGGGCGAATGCTACCGGTAGTTAAATCATCATCTCCATATTTGGAATCATTGAAATGAAAACCACCCAGTTTGCCTTCCATAAGCAGCAAAGCAACAATTTGTTCGATGTTAGCATTGGGCAAATGATGACCTAAATCCACCAGTGTGTAAGCATTTTTGCCTAATTTCTGAGCATACAGCAGTGATTGTCCCCAGTCGCCAACTGTAGTAGAATAGAAGTTGGGTTCATAAGCTTTGTATTCAACAAACATTTTCCAGGTATCTGGCATCTTGCTGTATATTTCCTGCAACCCTTCCAGCGTATTCTCAAAAGCCTTACGGAAATTTAATTGCCCTGGAAAGCAAGAACCATCCGACAACCAGATTGTTATAGATTCTGAACCAAGTTCTTTACCATATTCAATTACTTCAACATTATGGTCAATTGCCTGCTGACGGACAGATTTATTTACATTTTGTAATGAACCAAATTTATAACTGTATGCCTGATCAGGCTGGTCTTGAAAAGTATTGGAATTAACCGCATCAAATCGGATACCCAGTTGAGATGCAAGTATTTTTACAGCTCGTGCATCTTTTGGAATATCCCAGGGAATATGCAGAGAAATAGCTCCACTTGAACGATTTAACGTATTCAAAAGTGCTACATCTTCTATTTTTTCTTCCAGTGTACCAGGCTCTCCCCCACCTCCGGGAAACCGCCCAAAACGAGTTCCGCCAGTACCCAGTGCCCAGCTTGGAATAGCTACCTGAAAATCCATGAGCTTTTGTAATATCATTTCAGCATCGGGTATTTCAGATAACAGGTTTTTAAGTTTTACTTCGTGTTTACCGGCAAGGGTGTCATTGTATTGGTTGATACTGTGCTGTTCTATAAGCATTTTTTTTACACAATTAAGGTAGGTAAAACATTTCAATTAATGGTGTTACAACAGGCGAATTATCTGGATTTGTCTCCATGATATCTCCCATAAATTCCCACCATTTCTGCATTACTGCATGCTGAGGCAACGAATCAATTAAAACAGGATTTTCAATAGTAAGTATTGCAAAGAGTGCGTTTGTAGACTCATCCAGAAATATAGAATAGGCTTCTATACCTATGCTTTTAAGCAATGTTTTTAGTTCGTCCCAGATTTCATCGTGTCGTTTCCGGTATTCTTCTTTTTTTCCCGGATGCAACTGCATTTTAAAAGCAACTCTCTGCATAACTTCAATAAATATATTTAAATTTTTAAAACCAATTGATTAATAAACAATTACCTCCAGAATCCCATCGCTACCCCTCCATCTACATTCAAAGCATTTCCAGTTGATTTATTGAGCAAACCTCCCACAAAAGCAAAACAGGCATTGGCAATATCATCCGGTAATATAATTTCGTTAAGTAAGGTACGTTTGGCATAATAAGCAGGCAGTTCTTCAACAGTAATACCATAGGCTTTGGCTCTGCCTTCAGCCCAGCCTCCAGCCCAAATATTTGAATCTACAATTACAGCATCTGGATTTACAGTATTCACTCTGATTTTATCGCCACCCAATTCCGCAGCCAGCAAGCGGGTAAGATGAGCCTGTGCTGCTTTGGCAGAACCATATCCGGCATTATTTGGTCCGGAAACTACTGCATTTTTAGAAACGATATTGAGAATATCGCCACCCATATTCTGCTTACGCATGATTTTTACACCTGCTTTTGATACAATAAACTGTCCTTTCACCAGAATATCATACAATTTATCCCAATCATCTATAGTGTGGTCGGTAAGTGGCTTGGAAATACTGATACCAGCATTATTGACTATAATATCAACTCCACCAAAAGCCAGCATAGCTTCTTCAAACGCCTCATTTACAGATCCATCACTTGTTACATCCATTACTACCGAAGCAGCTGTATCCTTTCCGAAAGTTTTTATAAACTCCTCTTTTGCTTCTTTAAGTCGGTCAGGATTAATGTCGTTAAGGATTACACAGGCTCCTTCCTGAGCAAATTTCCGGGCAATGGCTTTACCAATGCCACCGGCACTACCTGTTATCAAAGCTATTCGTCCTGAAAGTGGCTTGGGCTTAGGCAATCTTTGGAGTTTGGCTTCTTCCAGCAACCAGTATTCTATATCAAATGCTTCCTGGCGGGGAAGTGAAGTATATTCTGAAACTGCTTCTGCCCCACGCATTACATTGATAGCATTGGTATAAAACTCAGCAGCAACACGGGCAGTTTGCTTGTCTTTGGCAAACGTAAACATGCCTACTCCCGGATAAAGAATTACCACCGGATTAGGGTCACGCATGGCAGGGCTGTTAGGATGCTTACAGGTTTCGTAATAATCTGTGTACATCTGACGGTATGCCTCAAATGCTGGAGTTAGCTTTTCTTTGATTACTGCTACATCCGATAAATCTTCATCAGGAGCCAGTGTAAGTACGAGAGGGCTGATTTTGGTTCGCAGAAAATGGTCAGGACAAGAGGTTCCCAATGGAGCCAATCTGTCTAAATCCTGAGAATTTATAAACTGTAATACTCTTTCATCATCCGAAAAATGACCAATCATTTTTACATAAGAAGAGCAAAAACCTCTGAGTATAGGAGCAAGTTTGGAAGCCTGTTTTTTTCTATTTTCAGATGAAAGTGATTCTAACTTCTTACCACCAAAGACAGGACGTTTTTTGCCATAATTTTGCTCCAGATGATCTGCACATTTCTCAATCACTTCCAAGGTATTGATATAGCTTTCGTATGAAGTATCTCCCCAGGTAAATAAGCCATGTGAGCCCAGCATAATACCTCTGAGTTTAATACCTTTTTTAGCATTTTCTTCCAGACAATCTCTTAGTTTTAAGCCCAAATCAAAGCCCGGACGCTGCCATTCTACCCAGCCAATAGTTCCGTCAAATAATTCTTCTGTTATTTTTTTACCATCTTTTGCAGCAGCAATAGCAATGGCTGCATCAGGGTGCAAGTGGTCTATATGATTAAATGGTAGAAATCCATGCAGTGGTGTATCTATGGAAGGAGCTTTGGAATTGAGGTCAAAAATGCAATGATTAAACAATTCTACCATGCTGTCTTCTGAAGCCAAGCCTTCATACACATTTTCAAGACTACGCAAACGATTCACATATAAAGCAGCACAGCCTGATTTTTTCAGGGTTCCAATATCACCACCAGAGCCTTTAATCCACATCACTTCGGTTTCCTGACGGGTAAGAGGGTCTTTGTCAATTATTTTCACAGAGGTATTGCCTCCCCCATAATTAGTCAATCTTAAATCAGCACCGAGCAGGTTGGAACGATAAATAAATAAAGCCACTTCATCATTCGCCAATTCTGCCGCTTTTGCTTCATCCCACAGATAGCTTACATACTTGAATTGGGTTGTTACTGACATATTAGTTTTGTTTTTATGAAGAAAAAAGTAAAAGCTATTTTAATCTCACTTACCAGAAAGCAGGTAATTGCCATAACCTACCAGCAGCACTGAAAATATTACCAGAGCAATACCCGTGAGAATTGTAGTGTAAGTTTTTTTAGAAACCCCTTTCCATTCTTTAAAGTAAAGTCCCCATACATTTGATACAGTAATAATACACGCCATGTGCAAAATCCAGGAACTGGCACCATTCCCAAGTTTGCTCTCACCCATGCCATAAAAAAAGAATTGTAAAAACCAGGTAGTGCCAGCGATGGCAGCAAAAAGATAATTATTGGCTAGAGGGGTTTTGGGATTTGTGTAATCAGCGAATGTTTTATTTCGGAAATTAAGTATGATACACCAGATAAAATTGGTAGTAAGTCCACCCCAGAGCAACGGTACAAATATTACGTTATTCTGGAAAAGAGGATTGCTGCCCTTTAAAAGAGCTGCTTCAGCCATTGATTTTCCGGCTTCGATACCAAAATTAAAACAAGCACTCAACACCCCTGAGGTAATTGCCACTACCAGTCCTTTTACAAGGTTAAATTCTTTGATACTTTCTTTTTTCTGTTCATCAGAAAGTTCTTTTTCCTTAAGTGTTCCGGCTTTCCCGCAAACATAAATTCCTGCCAGACACGTTGCTACCCCTAACAACACCACCAGTCCCCCCGACGAAGCCAGCATTTCAGAAAAAGTACCATGTGTATCACTTGTGAAAAAATCCCGGTAAATGGGCGGTATCAAAGCCCCAAAAGCTGAACAAAAGCCCAACACAATAGACATACCCAGTGACATTCCCAGATAACGCATGGTAAGTCCAAATGTAAGTCCTCCAATTCCCCAAAGTACTCCCAGCAGATAAGTCCAGAACAAAGTCATTTTATCGGTATGAACAATAATGTCCATAAAATCAGGAACTGTAAGCCAGGCTGCCAGATATGGAACCAATAACCAGGAAAATATCCCCCCTACCAGCCAGTAAGTTTCCCATGACCACTCTCTTACCCGTTTGAAAGGAATATAAAAACTACCTGAAGCAAAGCCTCCTATAAAGTGATAAATAATTCCAAATAATACCTGCATGAACAATAAAAGTGAGTATCAATATGTATAAAATCTAATTAAAAGTAAAATACAAAAAAATATTTTTAAATTTACAATCTACTCGCTTTCTTTAAGAATTCAAATTTATTTTTGTATAATTTTCAGCAAACGTATTAATTAGGGGGGTAGAGTTCAATGCTAGATTTGATTATTATTTTGTACTTTTTGATATGGAACAATACCGAAAATACTACAATTCTGCCAATGCCGGAATTGAAGAAATAACAGAACCCAACTGGGGTATCTCTGTACATACTATCGGACACTATCTTCATCCTTCACGAAAAAAATATCCGGATGTAAAACATCCTGACAGTTATTACTTTAACTGGGAAAAAGGAAGAATACTTTCTGAATTTCAGTTACTTTACATCGCCAACGGCAAAGGCATTTTTGAGTCTGAAAATACAGCCCCAATCATTGTAGAGGCAGGTACGGCATTCCTGCTTTTTCCGGGGGTCTGGCACAGATATAAACCGCTGGAAGAAACCGGATGGGAAGAGTTTTGGGTAGGTTTTAAGGGTCATTACGCAGAATATCTGATGCAGCAGGATTGTTTTATGCCACAAAAACCCATGATTAAAATAGGTTTTAATTCTGAATTTCTGAATGTATTTATCCGGTTGATTGATACATTAAAATATGAAGGCGTTGCCTATCGTCAGTTATCATCTTGTCTGGTAATTCAATTGTTGGGGCTGGTTTACACCTCTGCCTTAATGTCCGAAAAATCTCACAACCGTCAGGAACAGATTATTCACCATATTCGTTACAAAATACATGAAAACTGGGAAAGTGAAATCAATTTTGAAGAACTTGCGTCACAGTTTAATGTCAGCTATGTATGGTTCAGAAAAGCGTTTAAAGCTGTCATGGGTATTTCGCCAGGACAGTATCATCTGAATATTAAAATTGAAAAAGCGTGCCAAATCATCAGGGAAACTACCCTGTCTATTTCAGAAATAGCTTATAAAACCGGCTTCTATTCAGAATTTTATTTTTCAAAAATTTTCAAGAAAAAAATGAATGTGTCACCCAGTGATTATCGCAAAGCCGTAAAAACCAGTTAAAACCTAATGTAATTAGTTTCGTTACATAAAACTGTTTATTACCTCTAATTCTCCCCCTTATCTCCATGAAAGATTTTATCTCGAAAAACGCAATTACTGTTATTGTTTTATTAGTCATTGCCCTGCTTATCCTCAATACAGCTTTATCAGTTTATAATAAAAATGAAATGGAAAGAAATGCTGCCATCAAAATTCAAACGGATACCACATCTTCCAATGTCAGAAATCTTTTAAATGATATTATTCACAATATTGACTTAGGTGTGAGAGGATATGGCATTACCCAAAAGGAAGGTTTACTTGACCCAGCCCAGCAAGCATTCAAAAAGATTGATAATTATTTTAAGAATATTGAAACAGTACTGAACTGGCAGTCTTATGACAAAAATGAAATCATTCGCATACAAAATCTTCATACTGCTTTTAACAACTATGCTTCTTTTAGTAAAAGTATGATAGCTGAAGTACAACGTGATAGTCTTGCTACTTTCAAAAAAATGATGGAGGAGGACCGAGGATTAGCCCTCTACCTTAATTATCGGGATGTAGCTCAGAAAATTTTTCAATTTGAAACAGCTTTGAATGCCAAAGCTACAATCGAATATGAAAATGCCCAGCAACGTAGTATGTATCTTCAAATTATCTTACTTCTTGTAGGCTTACCTATCCTGGGATTTATTTTATTTAGAATAAGAGAAGACGAAAATAATCGACTCAAACTACTTAACGACCTTGAAGAGAATAACAGGAAATATATTTTTAATCCCGGTACAGAAATAACATCCCAAAACCCTAAAGAAGTTATTGAAAACTCTATTGAAAATTTTAAAGATGCAGCCTCTTTTGTTAAAAAAATTGCAGAAGGTGATTATGATGCAACATGGGAGAAACTCAACGACAGTAACGCTTCTCTCAATCAGGAAAATCTGGCAGGAGAGCTTATAAGAATGAAAGAAAACATGAAAACTTTGAAAGCAGAAGATGAAAGAAGATTATGGGCAAATGAAGGACTTTCAAAATTTTCGGAAATTGTCAGAAACAACCAGCACGACCTGGCATCTTTAAGTGATGAAGCTATACGTTTTCTGGTGCATTATCTCAAGGCACAACAGGGAGGTTTGTTTGTTTTACAAAATGATGGCAATAGTCCTTATCTCGAACTGACCGCCTGTTATGCCTTTAACAGAAAAAAATACATGCAAAAAAGAATTGAACCGGGAGAAGGACTTGTAGGGCAGGCTTTCATGGAAAAAGAATATATTTTGCTGACTGATATTCCAGAAGGTTATACTTTTATTACTTCCGGTCTTGGTGATTCTACTCCTTCCTGTTTGTTGCTTATTCCGCTCAAATACAATGAAGTTATTGAAGGCGTACTGGAAATTGCAAGTTTCAATATTTTTACCCGACATCAGATTAATTTTCTGGAAAAAGCAGGCGAATTTATAGCCTCTTCGATGCTCAATGTAAAAACAACAGCAAAAATGCGTCATCTTCTCGAAGAATCTCAGCAACAATCTGAGGAAATGAGAGCAGCCGAAGAAGAGATGAGACAAAATATGGAAGAAATGGAAGCCACTCAGGAAGAAATGCAACGTCAGGCGATAGAACTTAAAAAAGTACAGGCTTCTATGGAACTTGAAAAAAATATGTTTTTGGTGATGATGGAAAATACCAAAGACAGAATTACATATAAAGACACTGAAAGTCGTATTTTACGAGTCAACAAGGCAAAATCGCTTAGATTCAATACATCTCCTGAAAATATGATTGGAAAAACAGACTATGATTATTTTCCGGCAGAACATGCCGAAAAAGCCATGCGGGAAGAAAAACGACTGATGAACTCAGGTGAAGCTGTGCATGCTGATGAAAAAATAGTTTTTGAGAATGGTGATGTTATGTTTTTACATACATCGAGGATTCCATTTAAGGATTCAGACAATCAAACCATAGGTATTTTTATAGATACTAAAGATATAACTGAAGAGAAATTTAAAGAAGCTCTCATTGAAGATCAGCTCAAGCTAATCAGAGGTATCGAGACTTCTTTTCCAGTATTTAGCTACAAAGTAGAAAAGTCAGGTGTCATTACAAATATTTTCAAAGGCAAGTTGAGTGACTCAAGCCCTGATGTCTTACTACTGGCAAACAAAAATACAACTGATTTTATACCCGAATTCAACTCATTACTGGAATATCCCAAAGAAAAAGAATACTTTATTTTTAAAAGCACTCTCACTATCGCTTCAAAAAAAGCCACATTCCAGCATTATGTATTTGAAGACACTATCCTGAAAAATGTGTATTGGGGCTTTGCTCTGGAGCTTTAAAGTTTTTAGAGAATACTGCAACTAAAGTCACATCTATGCCTGACTTTTGCTGATTAGCTAATAAAAAAATCAGCAAAAGTCATTTTTTTTTGAAAAAATATTTGGAAATAAAAAAAAAGACTCTCATCTTTGCAGTCCCAAATACGAAATGCTTCCTTAGCTCAGCAGGTAGAGCAACTGACTTGTAATCAGTAGGTCGTTGGTTCGATTCCGACAGGGAGCTCATAAAAATCAAGCACTTAGCAATTAAAACTGTTAAGTGCTTTTTTATTTCTATACAAAATTATTTGTTTTAACGGAGATGATACATGAATGAAAATCCTAAAGGATTTTTAACTGAATATTATTAGAAGTTTTATTTCATTTCAATACCTAAATATTTAGAATCTTTATCTCCTTCGGTTTAATATAACCATTGGATATCACCTTCTTTATCGGGTAATTCACCTTAATATTGCATCTCCTTAAAATCTTCATTATCACAGGGTCTTGTGAAAATCGAAATAATTTTTAAACCGTCTGTTTTTTTAACCGTTCTCTTATTATACCTGAAAAGATATTCATTTATGAATTATCTTTATTGAATAAGTTCGAATTTTCAAAAATTCCTTTTCCATTTACATTAGAATCCCGGAAGGATCATACTTTTACAAGGAAAGAAACTTTACAAAAGTATATTTCTTCAATTTCAGTTTACGAAATTGAACTTGGTTTATTTCTAAGTAATGATGATTTGTTCATTAATCAATTGTTCATACTGAAAGAGCCTCATAAAAAGCTAATCCGACTCCTAAATACCACTTTTCACATCATCTCTAAAAGGCAGGGTTAATTTGCTGGAAAAGAGATAATAGAACCAAGACATTCTACTTTAAGAATAATTTTCAAAATGAAAAATCCGTCTCTTTAAAAGATACAATAAACCCAGAGCAAATGATTCAGAATGAAAAAATCTTAGTTAATTAGTCATTCGGATTAACATGTGAAGTGGATCTAGAGCCAATTCCTCATTACAAGATATTCTATACTGTAGTCTTCACTGATAAAAGTATATGCGATTTGAAAAAGAAGGACAACATCAACTTAGGAGAAGTGTACCAAGTGATTGGCATAATAGAAAATAGTGTTCTTACATTTTAATTTTGTGTACTAATTTTCATATCTAAAATATTGAAAATTAAATATTTAATCTTGTTTATAAATACATAAAACTAAGTTAATAAAGCACTAGATTCTATTCTTCATAAAATAATCCCATAACTTTCTTTGCATGTAGGAAGGTTATGGGATTTATTAATGCCTTTCTAAAAGTAGTAAAATTGCAGACAAGTCAGTTTTACTACTAATCAAATTGTCGATTGTCACTCACTTTTTATCTTTATACGCAATTCATTCTTCTTCCAATGTATCAATCTGAAAGTTACTGTAAAGTACCCATCCCAAATCATTAATAAATTCAAAGATATAGTGATTGGGAATACTTATCCCACACATCCCATTACAACCTAACATTTCAAATTCATCCCATTCCTCAATAAATAACTTTGTTGGAACTTCAATTAATTCACTTTGTAAGCTAAATCCCAATAAAATATGGGTTCTTTATTTAAAACAGATTTATTCAAATAATCAATAAGTATCTCTTTTCTTTCATCAGGTGTTTTGTTTGAATAATAGTTAAATCTGAATTGAGAATAATGCTTCCAGTTAAAAAAAGTACGTGCCCGAAAATAAGTACGGTCATCAAGCATTTCTAAGCTTGACATCAAAATATTATTCTCTTGAGCAAATGTTTTTAAATCTGTTTCAATTTTTCTGATTTCACCTGTTTTTAAATTGTCTTCTATAATATTCACAGCTCTAAATAGTTAATTTATTATGTTATAAGTCTTTTCGTTTTATTTCTTTAATAACTATACCATCACACCATCTCTCATTTCTACGGTTCGGTCGGAGTTGCGGGCAAATTCCTGGTCGTGGGTAACGGCAATGATGGTCTGCTTATAGGTTCGGGTCAGTTCTTTAAAAATATCAAACACATTTTGCGTGTTGGCAGAGTCGAGATTTCCGGTTGGTTCATCTCCCATGATTATAGTAGGGTCATTGATTAAAGCCCGTGCAATTGCCACACGCTGCTGCTGTCCGCCAGATAGCTTGCCGGAAAGTTTATGGGCTTGCTCATGCATTCCCAACAGTTTTAGCTTTTCATAAGCCCTCTCCTCAATCTCTTTAGCAGTATATTTCCCTAATTTCAGAGCAGGCAACATCACATTTTGCAAAACCGTAAACTCAGGCAATAAATAGTGAAACTGAAAAACAAACCCGATGTGTTCATTTCTGAAAGCAGCCAGTTGATTCTGGGTTTTACCGGTAATCAGTTCACCATTCATTTCCAGCTTGCCTTCGTAGTCGGTATCCATTGTAGAAAGAATGTAGAGCAACGTAGATTTTCCACAGCCCGACTTGCCAACAAGTGTAAGAAATTCGCCGGCTTTTACCATAAAACTGATATTTTTAAGCACCTGAAATTTAGAAGGTTCATAAAAATACTTGTTGATATTTTCGGCTTTTAGCACAAAATGTTCTTTTTCCAAAATATCAGTCTGATGTTGCTGTGTTAAAAATTCGTTTTTCATTTTAATTTATGAAGAATTGATTTACAATATTTTTTGAATATAAAATGCAACCTTTTTTCAAATAATAAGGTCATACAAAAAATCAAACCTGCTTTTTTAATTTATCTATACCACTTTCAATACTTTTTTTCATGAAAAAAACCATACTTCTTCTTTTCTTATTTTGTTTGACATCAGCTGCTTTTTCACAAACAAAGTTTGGTGTAAAACTTGGAGGCAATCTTTCAAATGTCCATTATAATGACAATACACCTAATTACGACAATAAGCCCGGTTTTCAGTTTGGGGTTATTTCAGAAATTCCTGTCATTGAAAAACTTTATTTTAAACCTGAGTTACTTTATTCTCTAAAAGGTTTTAGTACCATATATGTACCCGGAGGTACCACATATTATAATCTGCATTATCTGAATTTACCACTTTTGGTTTCTTATAAACCTGTCAAATTAATTTCTTTTCATGCCGGACCTGAATTAGGATATTTGCTTTCTCAAAAGTTAGGAACTAAAGAGCCTTTTTTTAAACAATTCAATAAAAATTTTGATATTAGTTTAGCTTTTGGAACAGCAATTCATCTGAGTAAAAACATTGCTTTGGAAGCCCGATATGTTGCCGGACTCGTAAAAAGTCAGAAATTATATTACGCAGATGCTCAAGGTTCACTCTCATTTTTAAAGTATGATGGCGTAAATCGTTCTTTTCAGTTGAGTGTTGTATATACTTTTGGATTTAAAAAGTAGAATAGCCTTATAAAACTTTTGAGAGGGTAATTTTTTTACCCTCTCAAAATCTGAACCGGATCTATGCCGGAGGCTTTGCGAGAGGGCAAATAACCTGCCAGAGCTGTCGTCAACATTCCAAAAACCAACCCTGTAATATAAGTAACTGGCTTAAAATTGATTGGCAAATGGTCTATCGCCAGAAAATCCCCCCCATCATAAGGCACTTTTGAAATGCCAAAAGCCATCAAAAATCCAATTAGCAAGCCTATCAATCCGCCTATTGTTCCGATGGTGATGGCTTGTATCAAAAAAACAGACAATACATCTCCTCCTGAAAAACCGGTAGCTTTCAGAATGGCAATGTCTTTCATTTTGTTATAAATTGTCATGTTCATAATATTATAAATCCCGAAACCAGCAACGGTCAACAGCGTAACAACTACAGCAATGGTAATAAAATTACGCAGCGAAAAACTGAGCAGAATGGTAGAATTAGCAGTTTCCCAGTCCTCTGCCTTATAGCCAAACAATTGCTGAAACCTTTTTGCAACTTCTTTAGACTGGTTTAAATCTTTAAGTTTGATATTAATGTCAGTCAGGTAATGGTTGTCTTTTTGCAAAATCGTCTGAACGGTAGTGAGATTAGCATAACTCCTCACATTATCAAGTTGAGCTATCCCCATTTGCAGAATGCCAACTACCTGTAGCAACATTTGCTGTCCGTTAGGAGCCGTGATTTTTACTTTATCGCCTTTATGAATATTGAGTTTTTTTGCCAATCCCGAACCCATAATGATACTCCGGTTTGCCCCGATGAGTTCACGTATATCACCTTCCTTCATTTTAGGTTGCAAATCAAAAAGTTTGTCTTCTGATAATATTTCTACGCCGGCAATGCTGCCATTAATCTGATGAGGACCGTAATTATAAAAAACCTGAGTGGTGAGTAAAGGTGACGCATCCAACACCCCCTCTGTCCGGCGAATGGCATCCAGCATCTGGGTAGCATTTCGCAGGTTTTGCTTTTCATCTTTTGGTTTTTGGTTATGTACTACTTTCAGATAATTTTCGGGATAGGTATTATCAATGATATTTTTGCGATTGATTTGCAGGTCTCGATAAATCCTGATGTGAGGTGTGTTGCTCAACATAGTTTCTTCCAAAAAATCATTCACTCCTGTCATAAAACTTACCATAAAAATAAACATGGCAATTCCGAAAGTAACACCCATCATGGCTACCAAAGTTTGCTTTTTCTTGGAAAGCAGGTGGGTCATGGCGATTTTTAAGTTGACATTCATAGCATCAGATTTAGCCTAATAAAAACCTTTGTTTATTATTTACTTTACAATCACTGTTTTCTCATCCAGACCTTTCAGTATTTCTACCCATTCCAGATTTTCAACCCCTTTTCTAACTTTGATATTTTTAGTTTTACCCTCTTCTTTGATTTTAACACTGTCTTTGCCAAAAATAAAATCTTTGGGAATGGTCATTGTTTTTTCCTTTTTGGAAATAATGATATTGGCTTCTACCGTTATACCCGAATATAAATTACCCGGATTTTCATCAAACTCAGCATCTACCCTGAACGAATTATCAGCCTTATTAAGCATCGGATAAATTTTGATGACTTTGCCTTTAAAAACTTTTTCCCCGAATACGTCCATCTGAGCTTCTACCTCCTGCCCTAATTGCAGGCGATTAATATCCAGTTCATCTACAGATAAATTCATGATAAAATGTTTTTTATCGCCCACCAAAGCAATAGCATCACCACGTCTGACAGCCTCTCCCTGCTCCTTATACACTTCAAAAACAATCCCATCCATTAAACTCTGGATGGCATATTTATTTTGTTGTTCCCGATTTATCAAGTACTGACTTCTGGCATTCACAACATCGGCAGTGAGTTGATTTCTGAGTTTTTGCAGGCGGTTTTGGGTTGCCTGATATTCATTTTTAGAACTCTGGTATGCCAGCTCTGCCCTATCGTACTGGATTTTGGCAGTAGCATTGTTTTGCCACAGGTTGCGGTAACGAACAAAATTGACGGAATCGTCAAGCATTTTTAGTCTGATATTACTCAGATTTTTTTGTAATTCTTCTAAAGCTGGTGCAGTATTGTTTCGGGCTGTTTCATACAACTCCATGGCATTGGCAGTTCGTAAATTTTGTTCATTGCTTTCTATTCTGAAAAGAAGTTGCCCTTTTCGGACAGAATCACCTTCTTTTACCAGTTTTTCGGTAAGATACCCTTCCGAGAAAGCAAAAACCTTGTATTCATCTGCCGGTATAATCTTACCAGATGCATACACAGCTTCAACCATAGGACGAAAACTGGGTTGAGTTGATTTTTCTTTTTTTCCACAACCTGCTAATACAAAAATGACAATCAGCAAAACAGATAAAAAAATGGATTTCATACAAACATCTGATTTATAAGGATATATACTACTGAGTATTTTTTAACTAAAAAATTTAACCAATTAGTTAAGATACGGGTAAAAAAATTATTTTGCCTGAATAGCTCTGATTGTAAATTCAGCAATTTGCTGACTTCGGTTTTCTACAAAAGCCTCAAACTGCAATTCATCCATCTCAAGGTTCAGCATTACCATTGGCTTTGCCATAAACGGAAACAAGCACATCGAAACAATATTGAGCAAAAGTTGTTCGGTATCTATTGGTATAATATTGCCTGCATCCACTTCTTTTTCAATCTCTTTTTTAAGAATAGCTCTCACATCCAAAACATTGCCTCTTACATTTTCTCTGATAGTCTTTAATTTGAGTAAATAGTCGGGATTTTGAGTCAATTCTGTCAAAACAAATCCCGGAATGTAGGGATGTTTGCTGATTTCAGTAATATAACCTGATACAAATGCCCTGATTTTATCAAAAAAAGTCTTTTCAGAAAGCCAGACAAACAGAATCTGAGGAGCCAGCTTAGCTATGTCTTCCATAAAAATAGTTTCAAACAACTTATGCTTGGAACGGAAATAATAATGTAGCATTGCCTTATTAATTTGTGCCAACTCGGCTATCTCTTCCATTCTTGCCCCGGCATATCCTTTTCGATGAAATATATTTCTGGCTGCTTCTAAAATTCGCTTTTCTGTATCTGAGTTTTTATCAGTCATTCATTTTTTATCTTTATCAACCAATAGATTTAACCATTTGGTTAATGCAAAAGAAGAATATTCCGACAATATTTCCAAGTAAAAAATATTTTTCTTTCATCTAACAAAGATTTCTCAAATCTTGCGAAAAAGTCTCAATCTATAAAAACTGGTAAATCTAAAACTACTGAGATAAGATTTATATTTGCTTTGGTACTCATTTTAGGACAAGTATTTGTCTTTTAAGTCTTTAAGACTTAGCTTTATTTTTAAATACTACCTAAAAATTATTAACTTTCAATACAAAAACCTGTATATTGTTACTACATTGTTGAGGAAATAATCCTGTATCAAACCGAAAACAGTTTTTCATTTTTACCTGATTCTTCTTGAAGCCAAGTCAAAAAAATATAACCACACTTTACTCACATGAATTTATCTTTTGAACACATCATCAAAACTGAAGAAGAACTTCGTAGTGTTTTAGGCTATCCAAATGAAATAGTAACTCGCAAGACGATAAACTATATTGATGAGCATTGTAGAAACTTTATCGAAAACTCACCTTTTATAACCATAGCTACCTCTGATATGGAAGGGAATTTTGATGTTTCTCCCAAAGGAGACCCAGCGGGATTTGTAAAAATATTGGACTCTCATACATTAGCTATTCCGGACCGGCCAGGCAATGCCAAAGCCGACACACTGACCAATATCCTTAAAAACCCGAATCTGGGTTTAATCTTCCTGATTCCCGGTATTAAAGAAACACTTAGAGTAAATGGTCAGGCTAAGATAGTGGCAGACAGGAAGGTACTGGAACTTTTGAGTTGTGATGGCAAAATCCCTTCATTTGCTATAATTGTACACGTTAAAGAAGCCTTTATGCACTGTGCCAAATGTATGATCAGGTCTAAACTTTGGAAAAACGAAGAACAATCTCAATATCGTCCCATCCCTTCTTTAGCAAAAGCCCTGGTTGATCACGGGAAGCTGGATATTTCAGTTAAAGAATTAGACGATTTGATTAAAGAGGATGAGAAAACGAATCTGTATTAAAACTACCCAAAAATAGTTTCTTTATCAATGAAGTACATTAATTTTATACTGGTTTATTAATCATAAACTGACACTTGCTTAATTCTTAAAGCTAAAAACAAGTTTTAATTTATAAAACCAGCTTAAAAGTAGTGCCTATGCCTGTCTGAGAATCTAATTGTAGCCTGCAATTAATGGCTTTTGCTAAATCTCTGATGATATGCAAACCCATGCCCGACTTACTCACATACAAAGGAACTTCATTAAAAATTGCTTCTGATTGCTTGGGTGTGATACCCGGACCATTGTCGGTAATAGCTAATACTACCGAATTATTATCAGTATATGCTTTCCACTGAATGGTAGCCTGTGGCGTATCTCTTAAAGCCTGAATGGCATTGACGGTGAGGTTTTGCATGATGGTTTGCAGATAATTTTCATCGGTTTGCAGAATTATATCCTGAGTCTCTTCAAAAACCAGGTTCACATCATCTGTTCCCTGAAAAAATAACCTGAGGCTGTCAAAAACCTCCTTTGTAGTTACAGTTTTTATCTCCGGTTTGGCATTTTCCATCTGACTTTTGCTCCAAAACAACATATTTTCCATAGCCTTCAGCAATCCTTCCGCAAATTCACCGGTTCTGGTATAAAATGCATCAATTTTTTGGGTATCCAGCAGTTCGGGAGCTTCTTGCTGGAGGTGTAAAAAATTAATAAAACTGGCAATGGGTCTTCTGATGTCATGGCTCAGTATGGCAAGAAATCGGGCTTTGATTTGATTGGCTTCCTGTAATTGTATATTTAGTTCGGTAAGTTGTGTGTTGGCTTTCTTCCGGCTAAGGTTTTGCCGGTACAGGAGAACCCCTATAATACCTAACATAAAAGCTCCGATAACCAGTCCCCAAAGCCACTTTTTTTGACTTTCTACTTCCAATTTACTAATAACCAGCTCTTTGTTTTTTAGTTCTATTTGCTGCTGGCTCTCAATGGAGGCTATTTTATTTTTATTTTCCTGCGAAAAAAGAGAATCCCGGATGCTTACGTACGTCCTGAAATAATCCAATGCTTTCTTATAATCTCCTTTGAATTCTTCGAGTTCAGATAAAACTCCGGTATAATACGAATAAGTGTCTTTGTTTCCAGTTTCCTGACACAAACGGATGGTTCTTTCGAGGTATTTTTCAGACTTCTGTATCCACTCCTGTTTATTTCCTCCAAACACAGTAGCATTTTTTTGTGGCAAAGTATCATATTTGGCAAGGTCAAGGTAGGCTACGCCTAAATTTCCAAGATTATAAATGGCATCATGATGACTCGGGCTGACTTCTTCCCAGATTGTCTGGGCTTTGAGGGCATAATCTATTCTTAGCTTTAAGTTATTTTTATGCAATACCGAAAGGTTGCTGTAAACCCCGGCTATGCCTATTTTATTGTCAAATTTTTCAAATAAAGCCAGGGCTTTGGCGTAACTGTCGGCTGCTTTCGCAGGATATTTACCTTGCTCAACATAAATATCTCCTAACCCTTTGTATTTTGTAGCCATCATTGCCGAATCTTTTTCTGCAATTGCTACCTCTAATGCTTTTCCGGAAAACTCAATAGCTTTTTCAAAATCGGACTGAATGTTATAAACCACAGCTATATTTTCATAGGCAAGGGCTATAAGAGACTTGTTATCAGCTTCCTGTGCTACTTTCAGAGCTTTAAAAAAATAATCTGTTGCTACCGAATAATTACCCTGCCTTTGGTATAATGTCCCGAGATTATTGAGTGAAGTGGCAATATTGACCGGATTTTTTAAGGCTTCATCTAATTTCAGAGCTTGCGTATAGTGTAAAAGAGCTTCGTCATATTTTCCGGTATTACTCCTGATATTTCCGATACTGGTATGAAAAGCAGCAATCCCCTTCTGCCATTTCATGCGGGTTACGTGTGCCATTCCTTCATTGGCATACATCAGGGCTTTATCAGGGTCTGATGTGGTAAATGATTCCGTAATTTTTTTATAAAGCCGGGCTTTCAGGGTATCATTTTTTGTCATTGAAAGCTCTTTTTTCAATGAATCGTCAAGTGTCTGAGCATATGTGTATATTGCAGTTACATAGCTGAAAGCAATCAAAACAAGAATTCTCATATATTTTTTGCAAGTTCTTCTACCACACCCTTGTAGCTCCTGCCAACCGGAATGGCAGTATTATGGATAATGACTGATTGTGAGGTAATTTTTTCAATAAAGTGTTTTTGTACGGCAAAACTTCGATGTACTCTTATAAAAGACTGAAAGGCTTTTTCCTGTAACAAACTGCCGATACCAGATAAAACACAATATTGTTTTTGAGTAGTAACAATGGCAGTATAATCTTTAAGGGCTTCAAGGTACAAAATATCAGCAAACCGGATTTTTACCTGATTGTGACCATCTTTTATAAAAAAACTGTCACTACCCAACGTAAAATCAAGCAATTGTGCTTTGTATTGGGTATTTAAATACAGATTGAGTCGTTCGGCAGTTTTTATAAATCGGTCGGCTTTGAGTGGTTTGACAATAAAGTCAAGGGCTGCCAGTTCAAAGCTTTCAAGGGCATACTCCGGATGTGCTGTAATGAAAATACAAGCCGGAATCTCCAAAAACCGCTCTCTGAGTTCAAATCCAGTCATCTCAGGCATATCAATATCCAGAAAAAGCACATCAGGTTTATTGTCACGAATTACAGACAGAGCTTCGGTAGCCGTTTCAAAATCACCTGCTATCTGGAGGGAAGTATATTTTTTTATAAAATGAATTGTGGTAAGTCTGTCCACCTCATCATCATCGGCTACTATACAAGAAAAGGAGTGTTGCATTCCTGATAAATCTTCGTAAATAATTTGATTGTCCCAACAAAACCCTTGTCACCATTCAGTATCATCCAAAGATAAGAGATTTTTAGTTTTTGCTGTTGTCTGACGATTTAAAATGTCATTCATCGATTTTGGGTAACATACGCTGTATTGTCATAATAAGTTTACCGAAAAAAGCACTCGTTTTTAAACCTCAATCACGTGAAAACAATTAATGACAACTGTTATGCTTAAAAACTGTATTTTCTCTTTCTCAATCTTAGTATTTATTTTTTTAAGTTCCTGTAAAAAGGAAGACGTTTCGTCCGGCAATCCTCCTGTTACCCCTCCTGCTAACATTGAAGCAGATGTATATGTAGCCGGATATTCATTTAATGGTAAAGCTAACGTTGCCACACTCTGGAAAAACGGAGTAGCTACTGATTTAACAGATGGCACCAACGGTGCTGTTGCCAATTCTGTTTTTGTAAAAGGAACCGATGTATATGTAGCCATTACAGAAGTTAGAGCCAATGGCGTTTCCGTTGCCAAACTCTGGAAAAATGGCGTAACCACTGTTTTAGATGCTGGTGTGGCAGATGACTTGGGTAAAACTTATGCAGCAGCCAATGCTGTTTTTGTCAATGAAAATACAGTTTACATCGCAGGCTACAGACAGATGTCTATCATTGAAGGCAATTCACCTACTCCCCATGTTTTTAGGGTTGCTACAGTTTGGATAGATGGCTCTCCCCGTTATGTTGGGAATCAGGGACGGAATGGGCTGGCAACTTCTGCTGCCTACTGTGTTCATGCAAAAAGCAAGGTCTCGGCTACCAATGTCAGCGTTTGTGGCGTAACCTCGACCATAGCAGAAATCAGCACCTATGACCTGCCATTTTTCTGGGGAGGACAAAACACCAACTCTCAAAACAATCTCCTTGAATCAGGAAAATTCGGAGGTATAGCTTATGGCTGTTTTATCAATGACAACTTATTTACTTATTCAGTAGGACATTCCTATACTGACGGAAAAGCAAAACTCTGGCGTGAAAACACCCAAATTACAGACCTGGCTGACAATGCAACTGCTTATGGGGTGTATGCTGTGGGTGATACCAGTGTATATTCGGTAGGTTTCCAATTGGTCAATGGCAAAAGTGTGGCTAAGCTCTGGAAAGGCTTTCTGCCGGGAAGCATCCGGGCAACCAATCTGTCTGATGGGACTAAAGATGCCACTGCCAATGCTATTCAGGTAATTGAGGGCAACGAATTTATAGCAGGTTCGGAAAGAACAAGTTCAGGATATTTTGCCGCCAAATACTGGAAAAACGGTGTAGCTGTTTCTCTGACCGATGGTATCAAGGATGCTGCTGCCTATTCAATCTGTGTTATCAAAAAATAATTTATCCTTTTTCAGCAATTCAATAAACGCTCATTTTCATAAACCTAAATAAAAAATATGGACTTAGTTCAGGATTCTACCAGAAGAAATGCAATACAGCAGATGATGACTGCAATCATGGGAGTCGGTTTGTTTTCAATGTCAGGTTGTACTACACAAAAAAACTTATCGGGTACTCAATCACAAAATACCCAAAAACTTTCTCCTTTTTATATAGCTCCAACCGAGCCTTTACAACCCGGTCCCGGTGGAATTGACATAAGAACACTGATAAGAAGCTCGCAAACAAACGGACAATTTTCGTGTGTGGAATTTGCGGTAGCTCCCAAAAAAATGGGACCTGCCCCACATTATCACAAAGAACTGGACGAACTGATGTATGTGCTGGAAGGTACTGCAACGGTAATGGTTGAAGATACTGTTTATGAAATTCCGGCAGGTGGCTGGCATTTGCGTCCCCGAGGGATTGTACATACTTTTTTTAATCAAACAGATAAACCTTTCAGAGGAATTGACATGTATTTTAATCAGAATTTCGAAGATTATCTTGAAGAAATGATTCACAAAATAGTGCCTGAAATGGTATCAAAAAAACTGACACCTGATGACCCGGCTATCTCCAAACGCATACATGACCTGCACGAGAAATTTGGAATGGTGGGCTATCCTGAAAAAAGACAAGTAATTATTAATAAATTTGGGCTTTTAGCCTGATTACTAAAGCAATCAATTTTCATTCTAATTGAGTCATGAAAACCTGTATTAAAACTTTTATTGTAAGCGTATTGCTGATTTTATCCTCAAACACCTTTGCTCAAATATTGGAAGACGGAGAGTATTTTATCCAAATCAGTAAAACAGGGAAATATCTGGCTATTTCCGATAATAATTTTATGAATGGCGGGCTATTGGTGCAATGGGACTTTGCAAATCGGGATAATCATAAGTTTATTGTAAAAAAGCTAAAAGACGGTACTTATTCTATCATGGCAAAACACAGCGGTTTATACCTGAATGCCGAAGGGGCAAAAACTGAAAATGGAGTAAGAGTAATTCAGTGGGATTGGGTAGAGCAAGATAACATGAAATGGTATATAGTGAGAAACCAAAAAGAAGGAGGCTGGTATATCATGGGCAAGCAATCTCAAAAAAGGTTAAACCTGACCGGCAAGGTAAATAATACTACCAATGGCTCTGTAATTTGCATCAGTGATTTTTATCCTGAACAAGTCTTTAGCTTTTACAAAACAAAGTGAATTATTTATGTCCCTCAACATACTATATAAAAAATGAGTCTTGTCATTGTTAATACTCATATATCTACTAAATAAATAATTCACGTTGAAGTTTTCTCAATATCTAATATTTATATACATGTTTATTATTAAGTTATTTAGAGGAATGGCTTCTATACTAACAATTAAAGCAGTATTTTTTACCAATTCATTTTTTAATTGGTAGACTCTCATTTATTTGAAATTCATTGTCATTAAGTAACATCCATTCTATCGAAGTAGCTTCATAAATAATAGAAAATGGATGGTCGTTTTTATTAAGTTCAAGTCTTAAGGGTAAAGAGTTGGTATATCTTGCTATAAAATTCTGCCCCATTGCTTTAAAATTTGTATAATAATGGTTAGCATAAGTCAAGGTGTCAATAGGATAATAAATAGTTCTAAGTATTACCGAATTTTCTTCCTTGTTCATTATTGTAAAAACAGCAGAATGACATTTTATATTTAAAATCTTTAAGGGTTTAGTTTTTTTAACTGATATTACACTATCAGGTATTTTAGTAGCATCTGTAAAATAGAGAGTATCATTTGAATGAAACTTATCAATAATATATTTTTCAGAGATTTTAGGATTAAAAATCTCAAATTCAAGTCTTACATTCTGAGGTGCCCACTTAAATTTCCCTGCTTTAAAATAGTATGTTCGTTCTCTTCCAAATACTTTGTAGAGTTCATCTAAGTCAAGATTTTTATCTTTTAAAATAATTGTAGTCTTATAAGTAATTTTTCCCTCAAACTCTTTAGGTGGAGTTTGAGCAACTACTGAAAATGAGAAAAAAAAGAAAAAAACAAGAAGATATTTTATCATAAAAAATTATATTTCGCTAATTTATTAATAAAATAAGATACAGTCAATCTTATAAAGTATGACTGTATCTTATTCAAAATCATCTCAGATTCAGCTCTTGCACTATACTTTCTACTTTCTTTTTGAGCTTGTCCATTACCAAATCAAAATCTTCTTTCCTGGCAAGAGGTTCATTTACTGATACATAAAACTTAATTTTAGGTTCAGTACCTGATGGTCTTGCCGATACTTTCGTACCATCTTCAGTTACAAACTGCACTACATCCGATTTTTCCAGAGCAGGTTCAGTAACTGTACTGGTCAGCATATTTCTATCCTGGCGTTGATCATAATCTATCAATCTTACAACTGGTGAGCCTGCCACTGTCTTAGGAAGATTATTTCGCAGGTCATTCATCATTTTTTTAATTTCTTCAGCCCCAGCTTGCCCTTTTTTAGTCAGCGAAATCAGAGTTTCATAATAAAATCCATATTTCAGATACATTTCACGCATCATGTCAAACAAACTAATACCCTTGTCTTTGGCATAAGCTACCAGTTCGGCTATCATGGCACAAGAAGCAATGGCATCTTTATCTCTCACAAAATCACCTACCAGATACCCGTAACTTTCTTCACCACCTGCTATAAACTGTTTTTTACCTTCATATTCAGCAATCTTAGCTGCAATAAATTTAAAACCAGTCAGTACATTCGGACATTCCACTCCATAATCAGCAGCCATTTTGTCTATCAGGTCAGTAGTTACGATTGTTTTAGAAACAAATTCTTTTCCGGTAATTTTTCCCGCTGCTTTCCATGCCTGCAAAATATAGTAAATCATCAAACTACCTGTTTGGTTACCATTTAGCAACTGCCACTCACCATGATGATTTTTTACAGCAATACCTACCCGGTCAGAGTCGGGGTCTGTTGCCATCACAAGATCAGCATCCAGTTCAGCTGCTTTTTTAAGGGCAAGACTCATCGCTTCATGTTCTTCAGGATTTGGATAAACTACTGTGGGGAATGTACCATCTGGTTTTGCCTGCTCTTCCACAATATATACATTCGTAAATCCCATTGCTTTTAATACCACCGGAACCTGCGTAATGCCAGTGCCATGAATTGGGCTGAATACGATTTTTAAGTCTTTCTGACGCTGAATCACGTCCGGGAATACTACATTGGTTAGTATTTTTGAAACATAAGCAGCATCTACTTCGTCAGAAAGCACCTCTATCAGTGCTGGATTTCCGTCAAATTTTACTTCATCTACCGATTTGATGTTTTGTACTTCAGCAATGATATTTTTGTCGTGAGGCTTAATTATCTGACCACCATCATTCCAATATACTTTGTAACCATTGTATTCCTTGGGATTATGAGAAGCCGTAACAACCACTCCGGCATGGCATTTCAAGTAACGAACAGCGAATGAAAGCTCAGGTGTAGGACGTAGTTCTTTGAAGACAAACACTTTAATACCATTAGCTGAAAAAATATCAGCCGCAGTTTGGGTAAAAAAATCACTCTTTATACGGCTGTCATGGGCAATAGCCACCCTGATTTCTTCATTAGGATATGTTTTTTTAAGATAATTTGCCAAACCTTGTGTAGCAGTTCCTACAGTATATTTGTTCATTCGGTTTGTGCCAGTGCCAATGATTCCACGCAAACCGCCTGTACCAAATTCCAAATCTTTATAAAAAGCATCGTTCAGTTCAGCTATATTATTCTCTTTAATTAAATTCTGAAGGGTTTGTTTGGTTTCGGCATCATAGTTACCGTTAAGCCATACATTAATTTTTTCCTGAATTGCGTTTTCCATTGTTTAAGGCGTATTTAGTGAATAACAGGATGTAACATATCCAAATGCTAAGTTATATGCTCGGGATGAAAAGTAGCAAGATTTTTTAAAGAAAATAAAAAATCCGGAAAATGAGAACAGATTCACTTTCCGGATTTTGTTTTTTATAGGCTTAATTTTATAAGCTGTTTAGAGGTTTCCTCTCAGAGCTTGTTCCCTTTCTATTGCTTCAAACAGAGCTTTAAAATTACCTTTGCCGAATGATTTAGCTCCTTTGCGTTGAATAAACTCAAAAAACATGGTAGGTCTGTCTTCTACAGGTTTTGAAAAAATCTGTAGCAAATATCCCTCTTCATCTCTGTCAACCAAAATATTCAGGTCTCTTAACGGCTGAATATCCTCATCTATCTTGCCTACTCTTTCAAGTAAATCTTCATAATAACTTTCCGGAACTGACAAAAATTCTACGCCACGTCTGCGTAACTCACTTACTGTGTGTATAATATCATCTGTAGCAATAGCAATGTGTTGCACACCAGCTCCATTATAAAAATCCAGATATTCTTCAACCTGTGATTTTTTGATGCCTTCTGCCGGCTCATTTATCGGGAATTTAATATACCCATTTCCATTAGCCACCACTTTTGACATTAACGCTGAATATTCTGTTGAAATATCTGAGTCATCAAATGTAATCAATGTTTTAAAGCCCATTACATTTTCATAAAAACTTACCCAGGTATTCATTTCACCCAATGGTACATTACCTACACAATGGTCGATATGTTGCAAACCAATTGATTCAACCTGAAAAGTTGAATTTACAGCCATATAACCCGGCAAAAATGCTCCTTTATATTTTCTGCGTTCTACAAACGTATGAATTGTATCACCATACGTATGAATTGAAGAAACAATCACTTCTCCGTCTGCATCAGCTAATGTACGGGGGGGTGATGCTGGCACAGCCCCTCTTTTAACAGTTTCATAAAATGAAGACTCGGCATCATCAACACACAAAGCCAACACTTTTACACCATCTCCATGCGTTTTTACATGTTCTGCTATCTCTGAATCTTGCCATAATGAAGTTGTCAAAACCAGCCTGATTTTATTTTGTTGCAAAACATAAGAAGCTCTGTCCCGAATTCCGGTTTCAGGTCCGGCATACGCTATCAGCTTAAACCCGAAAGCAGCCTGATAGTAATAGGCAGCCTGCTTTGCATTTCCTACATATAACTCAATGTAATCTGTACCGTTAATTGGCAAAAAATCAGTGTTCATAATGGTTTTGGTTTTTGATGAAGATAAAAGGTGTTTACAGATACTTATTTGGCAAAAAGAATTATTTCAAAAATTTGTTTTACTCATAGACCTAAATACAAAATAATATTTTATTTACTAATAATTTATATACTATAATATATATTTTTTTGTACTTTTCCATGCAAATATAATATCTTTTAAAAAAATATTCTTATTTTACACAAATAATATTTTGTTTTTCATTTTTGAAAAAGTAACCCTTTACTGATAAAACTTTTCAGTTTCCAGCAATATTTTTCAATAAAAAATCAAATGGCAAATGAATCAAAAAAAGAATAGCAGGAGTTTGGGGAGAAATACAAGCATGCCAATTACTACTGAAGTTAGTGCAGCAATTAACACAGCTCCAGCTGCGATGTCTTTTACCAAACCGGCTTTGGGATTAAAATCTGGAGAAACCAAATCTACCAGAAACTCTATGGCAGTGTTAAATAATTCTGATACCAATACAAAGCCAATTGCAAAAGCAAGCCATATCCACTCTGCCATTGATACTTTTAACCAAAAAGCAGAGGCAATTACAAATGCTGCTGCTATAAGGTGAATCCAGGCATTGTGTTGTGTTTTTAAAAAATGAGCAATACCTTTGAAAGCAAATGTGAAACTGAGCAGACGCTTCCGGAGAGAAAACTTCGGCATAAATAAAAAAGAGTTCGGAATCGACAACGTCCTTCAAAATTAACAATTTCAACTATTATTTTATGAAAACACCTGTTCTTATTATATTAATGGCTGTTCTTGATATCATTTTACAGTTTTTTTTCGATTTTTGGGTTGCAGGTGTTGTAACTTTCATATTAAGCTTACTTTTTTCAAATTCGGCAGGCAATGCTTTTTTTTCAGGTTTCTGGGCAGTAGGGTTGGTATGGCTAATGATGAGTCTTGTTTCTCACATTCCTAACGGTGGCATACTTACAGATAAAGTTTCCAGAATGTTCAGTTTACCATTTTCATGGCTACTGATAGTTATTACCGTATTTATTGGAGCTTTAATAGGAGGAATTTCTGCATTAGCTGGTTATCATACCGCTAATTTATTTAAAAAGTAGCATTTTTTATTTATCAAATTCTTTTTGCAAATCATTGAGGGCTTGTTGAGCCTCCTCAAAATCAGCATCTAGGTAAATGCAATAACTAAAATCTTCTTTTGCTGCCAGCATGTTCCCTAAACCCTGATGAGCCAAGCCCCTGTAATACAAAGCCGTCTGATTTTCAGGATGTTTGGTAAGAACTGTATTGCACTTTATAATAGCCTTTTCAAATTCACTATTTTCCACTAAAAAGTCTGCCTGAATCAACAGTAGATATAATTGCTCGTCTATTGGACGTGTGGGAGATGATTTATTTTCCATTATTTCTTATATTTTTCAAACAATACATATTTGATAAGTATTCAAACAAAGTTTGCCAGCACTTTACCAATAATAATTCAACGTTTTAAATATCAGCCGTTCATTTTAAACAGTAAGTCAGAACTACTAATCACTATATCTCCACAAGATTTTATAATTTGACTATTGATTATCAAAACTTTAACTCTTGTGTGTTAGTTTTTATCTGTATTAATTTTATTGTTTTTACCTATTTCGGGTTTTGTATCTTTTATAATTTGGTTTAGCTGTATAAACCTATTACTTTATAACTTTATTTAATGTGGAATGTTTTAAAGCTTTTTTTGATTCAAAATCAGATTAAAATGGAATAATAGTCTCTTCCATTCAAAAAAAAACGTTCCGGAAACCGGAACGCTTTTTTGATTCATACTATGAAAAACTATTATCTCACCTCAATATTACGAAGTTATCAGTTGAAGCTTGCTTAATATCGGAATGAAGTGGTAATATCCGATTTTTTTCTTTAAATACAAACCTGTATCTGACAACTAAATTATTTTATTCCGCAACTACTGAGAAATTAATTTTGTGTTTTACTTCTTTATGTAAATCCAGTATAGCTTCATAATCACCAACTGATTTTACTTCTCCCACAAAAGAAATTTTCTTTCTGTCCACATCAAATCCTTTCGATTTCAAGGCATCAGAAAGTTGGGTAGTAGTAACAGAACCAAAAATCTTGCCACCCTCTCCTACTCTTGCTTTCAGTTCAAGTTTGGTATCACCAATGGCATCTGCCAGTTTCTGAGCATCACTTTTAATTTTCTCAGCTTTGTGGGCAGCTTGCTTCAGATTTTCATCTCTTACTTTTTTGTTTGATTCACTGGCAATCACAGCAAATCCCTGAGGAATAAGGTAATTGCGACCATATCCCGGACGCACCTTTACGATGTCGTTCTTATATCCGAGTCCGGCTATATCTTCTTTTAAAATGAGTTCCATGTAAGCCATTTTTTATTGTTAATGTCGTTGATTTGTTGTTGTCTTGTTTTAGGTGCTGCTTTGTTACTAGATAATAACAAAACATAAAACATTATTTCAATGAGTCTGCAACGTAAGGCAATAAAGCCAGATGTCTGGCACGCTTAATGGCTTGTGAAAGTTTACGCTGATATTTAAGACTGGTTCCGGTTAACCGGCGAGGAAGGATTTTACCTTGCTCGTTTACAAATTTCAAAAGAAAATTAGGATCTTTGTAGTCGATATATTTGATGCCGGCTTTCTTAAAGCGACAATATTTTTTACGGTTTTCTACTTTGTGAACCGGTTCATTAATCAATCCTGATGTTGCCTGTGCCATATTATTCGTCTTCTGCTTTTTTGGTGTTTTTAGGTACTTGTACGTTCTCAATATTTTTCTTACCAATCAGACCTTTTCTGCGTCTTTCATTATAATCAACTGCATATTTGTCTAATGCTGTAGTAAGAAAACGAAGAATACGCTCATCACGGCGGTATTCTGTCTCTAGCAGGGCAACCAGTTTGTTATCTGCTTTAAACTCGAACAGCTGATAAAAACCAGAATTCTTGTGTTTAATCGGATAAGCGAGTTTTTTGAGACCCCAGTTTTGGTCTTCGATAATTTCGGCATTGTTGTCCTTCAACACCTTGCGAAACTTGTCAACGGCATCCTTCATCTGGACATCAGATAAAACGGGAGTTAAAATGAATACCGTTTCGTAATTTTGTAATTGCATTGATTTTCAGTTGTTTACAAATAAAATTAATTTTCGGAGTGCAAAATTAGTGTTTATTAGCAGCAAATGCAAGCTTTTTGCAAAGATAATATATTAAAAGTCAATAGATTTGTTATTCATGAAAGTTTTTAAAATATCTTTTACTTATCCTGCTGAATCTGACCTGTATGACATGAATGAAAATGTCATGGCTTTAGTGTCAAGCCTCATCTATAATGGACAAATTTTAAGTGAACCTATTGTTTATACAAAAAATCAAACCTACCATATCATGCTCACTTGTCCTGAAAATAATTCTCTGAATAAAGAATATTGGAACAAGAATGTAACTGATATCTGGAATGAAATAGAAAAAAGTATGATACATCTATCGTTATAACTTTATTAGGAAAAACTCACGAGGAGTATCACACATATAATCAGGTAAAATCTGATTATTATTTCCCCTGTTTTCAAATTTATCATGGCGTTCCTGATTTTTGCATATCTTTGACCTCCATTTAACAGAAATACTTCTTACGTAACCCTCTAAATCCAAATAATGAGCTTATTAGTTGTAGGTTCGGTAGCTTTTGATGCCATCGAAACGCCTTTTGGCAAAACTGACAAAATTGTAGGTGGTTCTGCTTCGTTTATAACCCTGGCAGCGTCTTATTTTACAAAAAAAACCAATCTGGTTGCCGTTGTAGGTGGTGATTTCTCAAAATCTGACATTCAAATGTTTGAAGACCACGGCATCAATACAGAAGGCTTGCAAATCAAAGAAAACGAAAAATCTTTCTTCTGGTCAGGCAAATACCACATGGATATGAATAGTCGTGATACTTTGGTAACTGAACTGAATGTACTCGGCACTTTTGACCCGATTATTCCAGAATCTTATCAGGACTGCGATTTTTTGATGCTGGGAAATATGACTCCTGCTACACAAAAAACAGTAATTGGTCGCCTGAAAAAACGTCCAAAGCTTATTGTGCTCGATACCATGAATCTCTGGATAAACATAGCTCTGGAAGAATTGCTGGATGTGATGAAACTTGTGGATGTGGCGGTAATGAATGATGAAGAAGCCCGTTTGCTTTCCAAAGAATATTCATTAGTTAAAGCAGCTAAAAAAATTATGGCAATGGGACCTAAAATCCTGATAATTAAAAAAGGAGAACATGGTGCCTTATTATTCAATAATAAACAAATTTTCTTTGCTCCGGCATTGCCACTCGAAGATGTATTTGACCCAACCGGTGCCGGCGATACCTTTGCAGGTGGTTTTATCGGCTATCTGGCACAAACCAATGATATTTCATTTGACAACATGAAACGGGCGATTATCTATGGTTCGGCAATGGCTTCTTTTTGTGTTGAAAAATTTGGTACCGAACGCTTACAGGGACTTTCTAAATCTGATGTGGAAGAACGGGTACAGGAATTTGTAGATTTGGTACAATTTGAAATTAATATGATTTAGTTTTTACAAAACTCAAATGCCATACTTTAATATTATCGGGCATTTTGATCTACAATAAAAAAACTACCCCCACAAGGGGTAGTTTTTTTCATACAAAACATTCGATAATTAAAACATTACTGATTGGGTCGGCGGTTGGATTTATTGTCCTGAAAAGTAGACTTTCGTTCTGTTGAGTTTTCTTTTATAGTGCTTTTTCGGTCAGTAGCATTACTATTAACGGTAGTTTTTCTGTTGGTAGAATTCACTTTTGCATTATCCTGCCGATTGGTGCTATTTTCAGTAGCCACTTGTTTTGCTTCATCTTTTGTAACTGTACCATCCGCAGTTGCATCCTGGCGATTAAGTTTATTTTCAGTTGCTGTTGTCTGACGATTGTCTGAATTTTTTTTAATCGTAGTTTGTCTTTTTTCAGCATTGCCTTGTATAGTTCCTTTCCGGTTATCACTATTTTGCTTTAGGGTTTCCTGGCGATTACTAATATCCTCTTTCACAACACCCCCGTTTGTTTCCTGAGCCATTGTATTGATAGTAATAAACATAAGAGCAGATAAGGTCATACCTTGTAAAATCCTCATCCAAAGAGTTTGTTTTTTCATTGAATTAATTTCAGTTTTAAAATGAATAATGAATTATTTTGTCTTTTGGATAAAGAAAAAGATAGGGTGTTTAATATACGTTTTATCACTTTAAATGAACTCAAACATCTTTTCAATGAATGGTAAGCAAATATCAATCAACTGTAAATGACTTTATAGGATGACCATTTACTAACAAAAAAGCAGAAATTAGTTAAATTTACCAGACTATCTGAACGACTTACAATGCTTTGAGTCGTTTGATAATATAAAGCAACATAACAGATTATATGTACCTTGTCTTGTATATTTTTTTACAGGTAAGTTTTTGGGAAAATACCATTTTTACCAGAACGGCTACCGCCAATCGGTTAAAACAGGAAGCTGCCTTATTTTACAGGCATAGAGATTACCTTTCGGCGATGCTGAAATACAGAACGCTTGTAAATGATTTGGAGGTAAAAGAAGAGGAGGTAATCCTCAATATGGCTCACTGCTATTATAACATGGAAGATACTGCCAAAGCCCGGATACAATACGAAAAATTACTTAACTCAACACATAACAAAATAAAATCTGTAGTGTATCAGCAATTGGGTTTGCTGGCGTTTCTAAGAAATGAAGAAGAAAAAGCCCTTGTTTTCACAAAACAAGCCCTTCAAACAGACCCTGAAAATGAAAAAGCCCGATTTAACTATGAATGGCTGAGAAGTAAAAATATCAATGAAGACCCTATTTCTATACCTCCTGACCCAATAAACAACCAAACTACTGAAAATCAGAGTCCTACCCCTCAACAGTCTGATGGCATGCCAAATGAGAGTCAGCTACAAAAACCAAAAAATATTGAATTGTCGGAAGAAAAAGCAAATGCCATACTGGAAGCCATTCAAAATGAAGAGAGCCGGAATTCAGCTAAAAAACGCCATAATTCGACCAAAAAAATTAATCCTGAAAAACCTGATTGGTAAATCTCTCTCCCTTTATAACTTTGTATTTTCATATAAAAAATTAAAAAAATGCAGGAAGTATATATTGTATCAGCCGTCAGAACACCTATTGGCAGTTTTGGAGGAATATTTGCCAGCTTATCGGCTACCCAACTGGGTGCTGTAGCAATCAAAGGTGCTTTATCAAAAATTAATTTAGACCCCAGAGAAGTGCAGGAGATTTTTATGGGAAATGTAGTTTCTGCCAATTTGGGACAAGCCCCAGCTCGTCAGGCTGCCCTGGGAGCAGGTTTGTTACCTACCACGATTTGTACAACTGTCAACAAAGTTTGTGCTTCAGGTACTAAAGCCATTATGCTGGCTGCTCAAAGCATTATGTTAGGTTATAATGATATTCTGATAGCCGGTGGTATGGAAAGTATGTCAAATATTCCTTATTATATTCCAAAGGGAAGATATGGTTACAAATACGGACATGGCGAAATGCTGGATGGCTTGGTGAGAGATGGTCTGGAAGATGTATATCAGAAAAAAGCAATGGGTATTTTTGCTGATTTAACTGCAAAAAAATATGGCATCACCCGTGAAGAACAAGACAATTATGCCATTCGTTCTTATAAAATGGCTGATGAAGCTACAAAAAAAGGCTTTTTTAAAGATGAAATTGTGGGGGTGGAGGCTCCACAGCGAAAAGGTGACCCTTTGCTTATTACAGAAGATGAAGAATATAAAAATGTAATGTTTGATAAAATACCAGGTCTGAAACCAGCTTTCACCCCTGATGGCACTGTAACGGCAGCCAATGCTTCAACTATTAATGATGGTGCTTCTGCTCTGGTACTGATGAGTAAAGCTAAAGCTGATGCTATGGGCATTAAGCCTCTGGCTAAAATTCTCGCTTTTGCAGATGCCGAACATGAACCGGAGTGGTTTACTACAGCTCCTACCAAAGCCGTACCCAAAGCATTACAACTTGCAGGTATCTCTAAAAATGAGGTAGATTTTTATGAAGTCAATGAAGCTTTTTCGGTAGTTCCTTTAGCTTTTGAAAAAGAACTGGATATCGACTCTGAAAAAGTAAACATTCATGGCGGTGCTGTTTCGCTGGGTCACCCCTTAGGCTGTTCAGGAGCCAGAATTACAACTACACTCGTTCATATTTTGCAGCAACAAAATGCCAATATAGGGGCAGTTGGTATTTGTAATGGCGGTGGTGGTGCTTCTGCTTTGGTAATACAGAAAATGTAAAATCATAGAGCAGGGAGTGATATTCTTCCTGCTCTATGATTAAAAACAAGTTCACATTCTAATTTAAAGAATCTAATCAAGCCTGGTTAAATACTCACAAGTCAAGCTACTTTTTAATAAAACCAAGTAGGACAGGATTTACTAAATCAGGGCGTTCGTAGCAGGAAACATGCCCTGCATTTTTAATTATTTCAAGAGTTACCTGTGGCATATTTTTCAAATACTCTTTACTGGCTTCTACAGGTACAAGCGGGTCGTGGTCTCCCCAGACAAGCAACACAGGACGAGGATGTTTTCCAATCCTTTTCATTTCCACTTCCATACTTTTATTAAGTGTATTAGTCCAGGTAGAAATAATAGCTTGTTTAAAACCCTTGAATTTCATCTGCTTTTCAAGTTTTCCGGCATATTCAGGAACATTTTCAGGCTTATAATATTCTGACATCTGATTTTTCACAGCTCTGGGATACCAGTAAACTGTCATCAATACATCTTTCACAACCGGAATGCGAAGAGGCAAGGGAGGAATGCTCACATTAAGTGCTGCCGGGTCTATCAATACCAGTTTTTTTACTTTGTCGGGCAATACATCTGCATAATTAATGGTGATAATTGCCCCCATTGACATCCCTACCAACGTAACAGGTTTATCTATTTTTAAGGCTTGCAAAAGCTCCACCAATTGTGTATGAAACAGTTTTACATCATAAGTCTGATTTACTCTGTCAGAATAGCCTCTTCCATACAAATCGTAACGCAATACCCGATAACCTGCCATAGCAATTGCAGGAGCATTATTGTCAAAACAAAAATAGCCCGAGCCTCCGCCATGCACAAACACCACAACTTCTGCTGTATCAGGACCAGAAAGTTCATAATGTGTCATACCAGCAGAGAGCTTAATAAATTTTCCGGGAGCTTCTTTTCGGGTTTCTTCGGTTAAGGTTCGGGATTCCTGTGAAAAGTATACAATCGCATAAATCAGGATACCAATAATTAATATACTTAAGCAAATAAATAGTAATCTTTTTTTCATTATATATTTCAATCTGACAACAATAAACTATTGGAAAAGGTACTTTTTTTAATCAATTACAAAACGTGTAGTAAGAAAATTACTTCCCTGCCTGATTGTTAAGATATATATTCCGGTTCGCAGAGGTATTTCTCCTGGAATTATTACTCCATTTACAAGAATATCAGGCTGAAAACTTTTTTCATATAAAATCTTTCCTGAAAAGTCATTTATCTGTACCAAACAACTGGTAATAAAATCTGTTGTAAAAAGACTGACCTTTACAAAACCTGTCGTACTCGGATTAGGAGACAGTGAAACTGTAACAGGTAATGCACCCATAGCTGACAAAACTATCTGATTAGTAGATACCACACAACCTTGTCCATCTTTCACAGTAATTTTATACATACCCGGTAGCAAAGCTTTAAAAATACCATCATTTTTTACAAAACTGCCTCCATTCAGTGAATATTCAAAATTACCATGCCCGCCTTCTGTGGTTACTACGATTTGTCCGAATTTGCCTGTGGATGCCGGATGAATAATTTCTTTAATCTTCACTATCAGTTCGGGAGCCTCAATGATATTGACTTCCATAGTTTGCACACAATTTCCGGCATCCTGAACTGTAACTAAGTGTTTGCCTGCCGGTACTTGCGTAAATATTCCGGTATTATTAGAAACCAACTGATTATCAATAAAATAAGAATAATCTGATGTCCCACCAGAAGCTGTTGTTACAATTTTCCCATCATTGGTTCCAAAACAACTGATGTCTGTCTTATTAAGTAAAGTAATTACCAATGGAGCAGAAGGCTGGGAAAGAGTAACAGTAACTGATTCAGAACTGCAACCGTTGGCATCTTTTACAAAAACCGTATAAGTTCCTGCTGGTAAATCTGAAAAAGTACCATTTCCGGCAACCTCCTGATTATTGATAAAATAATGATAAGGCAATATACCACCTGCCGCCCCGGCAGTAATTACTCCATTTTTACCCTCAAAACAGGTTATATTTGTTTTGCCAGTCAATGTTAAAGCAACTTTTTGTGGCTCATTTAAAGTAATTTCTGTCTGACTGGAGCAACCTTTACTGTCTGTTACTACAACAATATGACGTCCGGCAGCCAGATTTGAAAATATACCTGTTGTATTTGCTGGCTGATTATCTATTGAAAACAGATAAGGTAATGTTCCTCCCGAAGCATTTACACTCACTGCACCATCCTGAGAGGCAAAACATGAAACATCTTTTTTACCTGTGAGCGACAAACTAACCGGAGCAGGTTCGGCAAGTATTATATCTGTTAATGTAAAAATACATTCTTTACTATCTTTAACAGTAACTGCATATTTGCCTGCTTTCAACCCTGAAAATACACCATTGTTAGACGTAAACTCACTGCCATTCATTGAGAATAAATAAGGAGCTGTTCCACCTGAAAAAGAGGTAAATATCTTTCCATCACTACCTCCATAACAACTTACACCTGTCTTGTCCTGAAGAACTAATGTTAGCTTTTGAGGCTCAGAAATGGTTATTTCAAGGGACTGAGAGCAATTTTTGGCATCTTTTATAGTAATTTTATAAATCCCGGCAGCTAAACCTGAAAAAGTACCATTTCCGCCAATTATCTCTCTGTCATTTACAAAATAATGATAACCCGGTGTACCGCCTGAAACTTGTATCACAACCTTTGCATCACTTCCTCCATTACAACTCACCGTAGTTTTGCTTTGCAAGACAATATTAATTGGCTCTGGTTCTGTCAGGGTTATTGCAGGGAAACGCTGTATGCAACCTTTGGCATCTTTTATCACTACTTCATAACTCCCAGCTGCCAGTGAATTAAACTTACCATCGCCCGAAAAAAATGTGCTTCCATTTACAGAAAACTGATAAGGAGCTATTCCCCCTGAAACATTTAAAGCAAAAGCTCCATCATTTCCACCAGAACAGGAAATATTACTACTTCCGGCAAGTGCAACAATAATTGGAGTTGGACTGGAAATAGTTATACTACCACTTGTCAGACAACCTTTGCTGTCTTTGACAGCATAATTATAAGTTCCTGCTGACAGATTTGAAAAAGTATTTTTAGCATCAAAAGCAGCCCCATTCAACGAAAAACTATATGGTATTGTACCTCCTGAAGCATTGATGGTAAAACTGCCGGTATTGGTTCCGGCACAGACAATGTCTGTTTGGGTAACAGTAGCAGCCACAGGTGCAGGTTCTCTGATTTCAAATGCGGGAACTGCCACTACGCAACCACTGCCATCTTTAACAGATATGCTATAAATACCGGCTTTTAAATTGCTGAAAATGTTAGACTGAGTAGTGAAAATTGTGGTATTTACAGCAAACTGATAAGGGGTAGCTCCTCCGCTTACATTTACTGTAAAGCTACCATCATTGCCACCTGCACAGCTTACATCTTTTTTATTGCTTACCGAAACTATTGGAGCTGGTATTTGCGAAAGTATAATGGTTGGAATGGATATTGTACAACCTTTGGCATCTTTTACCCGAATGTTATAATTTCCGGAGGCAAGATTTTGAAGGGTAGTATTTCCTGCGATGAAGCTGCCATTATTTATTGAAATTTGATATGGACTTGTACCTCCATTGATAGTAAGTGTAATACTGCCATTATTACCATTACAGTTTACATCTGTTTTAGTTGCAGAAGCTGTAAGCTGAACAGGTTGTGTAATAGTGACTGCAGGCACTGAAACCATACATCCATTAGCGTCTTTTACTGTAACTGCATAATTTCCAGCTGCCAGTGAATTAAACTTACCATCGCCCGAAAAAAATGTGCTTCCATTTACAGAAAATTGATAAGGAGCTATTCCCCCTGAAACATTTAAAGCAAAAGCTCCATCATTTCCACCAGAACAGGAAATATTACTACTTCCGGCAAGTGCAACAATAATTGGAGTTGGACTGGAAATAGTTATACTAC